>ERZ1026796.247-NODE-247-length-46291-cov-4.158110_pt1 | contig 46291 bp, 44 predicted proteins | sample MGYA00520874_ERZ1026796 | MGnify/ENA primary metagenome ERZ1026796 (study PRJEB33270, sample SAMEA104284474) | anaerobic digester metagenome | biome: Anaerobic digester microbiome; feature: mesophilic sludge digester; material: Anaerobic digester biomass | place...
TAAATACACACTACCAAATGGCGGATTTTGATTTTTCATAATAAACAAAGTACCAAAGAAAAGAACCCACAATGGTATCAACTTCCATTTCTTTTTAAAAAGAATAAATACTAACCCACATACTGATAAAATAAATGGAATAAGGCCAATTACCTTAAAGACATCATATTCCTGAAAATCTTTTGACATCGGAAATATATATGAATCTATGCTAGGATCATCAACAGTACCTAAAAGTCTCGTATACAAACGAGCGGAGTTACCAGCAGTTATCATTTGAGCCTCAAGATCAATAGTATTCGCGGTTATTGCCCTATTAGTATAGGACTCTATTATTCCCCGACTATTTGTATATGTATAGTGCACAAAAGGAATTAACCAAAATATCTGTGAAATTAAAAAAATCCCTATACTTGCAATAACATGCTTACTCTTAGCTTTATGTAATATCCCAAAATATATCGTAAAAAACACAAATAATACTACATCAACAAAAAATAGTGTTGATATAACACAAGTTGATGTAAATAAAATCAACGAAATTAAGAAAAATATTAAAGTCTTGGGATTCCATTTTTTAAGCAAGAGATAAGTACTTAACAAAAGCAACGGAAGGAAGCCATACTGAGAGATATATGGCATCATATTAAAATTAAAAACCCATGCCGTCCACAAGGTAGTGAGATATATAATTCCAGAAAGAAAAAATATCAATCCCTGATGCTTTTTTGTTAAGAAATCAGAAACAAAACATTTCGATAAGTATGCCATAGATATTGTACCAACAAACAGACAGAAAAAAGAAAAAATCTGAGATAAACTCCAACTTGGTAGAAACAAATCAAGGACAGAAAAACCAATAGATCTAAATATGTCTGCCTGTTCACTGTCAGATGCAAATCCTAATACTCTGTATCCTCTCCATGCAGGAGACTGCAAATACCTAGATACTGAAAGGGGAGGATTTAACTCTGGTGAATAATTATCATTAGATAATATATATTTCCCAGGTTTAATTGATACAACAGTAACTATAATTAGTATTAAAACTAATAATATAAAAGAAATATTTTTCTTTAATGCATTAAGGATATTCTTAAACTTAAGACCTTTTAATTTCATATATTTAATAGTATATCAAAAATATTGTCCTTATTCTTGACACAACCCTTTAAACTCTGTAATCTAAATATAGAGAGTTGCCTAAGCAATTATTGTTTTGCTTGTATAGGCAGAAATAAGATTATTTTCTAAAATATATGGCAGATCTTGAGAACAAGGAATCATCCATAGTTAATCCTGAAGTTACCAGCAATCCTGTACCAGACCAACAAGAATCTAATATTCCTTCAAACAGTATAGAACCAAACACTCAAGAATTTCCGAAAGAGGAAACTTTTGATTATTCTGATAGTGATAGGGTTACATCTCCAAATGTGATATTAACAACTGGAGAAGGGAAGAAAATTGGATTTAATTCCCAAGAATACCAAAAGAATCAAGTTGGTACTGATAGTCAATCTTCACATTTTGCATCTGCTGACTATCACATAGAACCATTAACTCCCACCCCTGCACAACCCAACCAAGAAAGAGCAACAGAAGAAATGAGAAATATATTTGAAATAGATACAAAGCATGAAAAACCTACAGAAATCATCAAAGATATTAGAAAATACCCAGCTTATGATGGTGAAGAATCTGAAGAGAAATACAAAAAGGATAGAGAAAAGCTTGATGATGCAGATAGAAGAGCAATAAAACAAAATGATCAAGGAGTTTATTTTGAAGCCGAGATGGTTAAAATAAATCAACATCTCAAAGAGTATGATGAGAACTTAAGAAAGGGTAGAGAATTAAATGAAAATGAAGTAAATTTTTTAAGGGATCAATATCTAAACCGATTACCAAGATACGAAGAATTCAAAGCCTCTTATGAAGCAAAAAATTTGACAGAAGAGGATAAAAAAATTCTTCTTTCTGCACATTTCGCAAACGAAATAAGTGAATTCGAAAAATCCTTAAAAACTCCAGAAGGAAAGTATTCATCTATAAATTGTAATTTGAAACAACTCGGAGCTTTATATGACATGCATGAAAAAGAACTCATTAGAGCTCATGTACAAGATAGAAGATCAAGACAACAATCTAGCGAAGATGAAAATAGATTAAAGAGAGAAGAAGAATATAAAAAACAGTTCGAGGAAACATATGGTATTCCTTGGTCAGTTGAAGCTGCCAAATTAATGCAAGAAAGAGACATTCTTAAGACCGAAAGAAATCTTTTCAAAGAGGATAAAGCAAAAAATTTAAATGGGGATGAAGCCGAAAAAACAGATGAGACTGTTATACCAACAGAAATTGAAGATACTGAAAAAACAGACCCCAACAAAGAAAGAAAGGAGAGAAATTTTAAAAGGGTATTATTAATCGGTGGAGTAGTTTCTGGAGTCACAACTGGGTTGCTAGTAACTTCTGCCACTATACCTCCTATAGGAGCTGCATTAATTGCTTCTAATGCCTTAGCTGCCGGTTCAGACTTCGTATTAAAATTGAGTGGGCAAAGTCTGTTGAAGAAAATCACTTCAGAAAATGACCCCGAAAGAAAACATAAGTTAGAAAAAAGACTAGAGAAAATTAACAAGATAAGAAATGCAATCTCATATATTAAACCATTTATTAGAGGAGCTACATTAGGATTTGCTGGGAGTGTACTCTTTAGAAACATATTTTTAGGTGGTCAGAGTGTATTAGAAAAGATGGCATCTACTTCCTCTGGAGAAGGGGCATCATCCAATCTAGGAACCTTAAATAATGAGGGAAGTACGAACCAAAACATGGGAGAGAGTTTACCATCAACCCCAAGCGAAGAACAAGTTGTTACAAGTGGCTCACAAGAAGGAGTAGGAGTAGAACAAATTCCTACAGATATGTCAGCTGGTCAACCAGAAGCCTGGATGACTGGTGACTCATTTAAAGCATCTGATTTAGGTTGGGATTATAATAAATTAGGGTGGTTAGGGGATAATGTATCGATATCCGCAAAAGGTGGCAGATATGGACTTCTACAGAAAGACTTCTTTGGAAAATTATTTGAAAGTGTTCCATTAGAATACCTAAGGGGACCAGAAGCTGCAAAGATAGTTAATTCTTCCTTAATAGATGCATATAATGGAGCAAATCCAATCGAGGCCGCAAGTCAAGCAGCTCAATTAATATTAGGTCAATAATTTTAAAAATATATAAACTTTTTAAGTATAATTAATAGAATGAATCCAAAAATAGAATTTGAAAATCTAAAAAATGAATTAATGTCTTTAGGTTTCACCTCTGAGAAATTAGATCAACTACTAGCACTCGCTATGGAAGAGCTTATTGATATTGCAATTAATGATCTGGAACAATCAGAAGATGATAATGCATTAGAACAGCTAACTACATTATTGGAGACAACCCCTACGAATGAACAAGAAGCAGCAGACAGAATTAACAAAATATTTTTAACAGCATATGGAGAAAATGCAGAGGTAAATAAATTCAAACTTCTGAACCAGTATCTTAAAGATACAATAAAAGTCACACAAGATAGTAAAAACTTACTTGAAAGATATGCACAAGGAGACCCTACTGCAATTGCTGCTATACAGGCAAACATAGAAGATCCTGATGCAAAAAGGATTGATGAATCCTTAAGGAACCAAATCACTGCAAAGGATGACTCTTTCTAACAGTTTCTTCTGCAAGTTTTTCACTAGCATGTATATATTTTGTTGTTGTATCAAGACTTTCATGACCTAAAAGTATCTGCAATCCAACAGGATTTGCATCATTCTCTGCCATATATGTAGCAAAACCATGCCTAAGACTATGTGCAGAAGTTGGAATCTGTATACCTAATCTTCTTCTATAATCTGCGATTTTTTCTTGAAAATAATTAGTAGATATTCTTGCATTAGGCTTTTTACTCCTAATTCCAACAAAAGGAATAAATAGAGCAGGGGAGTTGAATTTATCCAAAAACCCACTCTTTCTATACCCCTCCAGCAATTTTAAATACTTCCTATTCTCTGAATCAAAAACTTCTAAATTACTAAGCTCTTTTTGATTAGAATCTCCCCCTACCCCTATATCTGTTAACAATTTGTTAACATCTCCTTGCTTTTCATTCTTCTCATTTTCAGAAAATGCATACTCTAACCTCAATTTTAAATATTTATTTAACCAATTCAGAGACCTTTTTGTCATATATACAGCTCTTTCTTTTTTACCCTTACCAGTAATATATATCTTACCCTCAGCATTTAATTGATCTAAGTTTAAATTAATTAGTTCAGAGATTCTCATACCGGTACCAAAAAGCATCTCAAGCATACATCTGTTTCTAAGTGCAACTCTCTCATCTTTTTCAAACTCCATAGGAGATTCTATTAATCTAACAAGATCCTCTAGTGATGCAACCTTCTTTGTTACCTTTTCTTTTTTAACCATTTTTATACCATCAGGAGGAATTGGAATATCTAAATCAAATTCAATCCTAAATTTAAGGTATGACCTTAGTGCAGACAACATCCTGTTTATACTACTAGCCTTAAGTCCATCTTCACTTCTTGCTCTAGAATTAAGAGGCCTTTCTAAAATACCAAGCGAACCATACACCTTACCATACACTTTACTTAAGAAATCCTCCTCATACTCCTGCTTTAAGGGTGCAACTATACCAGAAGAATTTTTCACAGGCCTTCCTGAGCCTTTCAGGGCCTCACTATCATTTTGTATTGATTTAAAGCCACTTTCTATACATTTCTCCCTTATTTTATCCAAATCTTTAAGATGATTCCCACTTCGCAGATATCCCTTATAGTTTAAAATATCTAACTTGCTTAAATTCTTAAACTCAATGTTATTAAAATACAAAAATACACTAAATATACACAAATCTCTTGCATAATTAACAATAGTCTGAAAACTGTATCCGCTATTTTGAAGATTTAAAAGAAACATATCCTGATCAGGAAGTTTAGGAATATCATTTAATAAATATGTTTTCTTCATACTAATATATTATCCTCTAAAAATTTAAAGTCAAAGTAGGGGACCCTAATTTTAAAAAAAGAGAGAAAAGAAAAATAATAGGGGGAATATAAAAAGAAAACAAAAATATTTTTATTTCTCTCATTAATTATTTATTTCTGATTTTAAAAAATTATTTAATCTCAGCCAAATCAATACTCCCCCAGCTGGTACAAATATATGACCGCATATAAGAATGATTATACTCTGTTATATATTACAGAGGATTAAGGCATATGTCAAGCAAAAGAGTAGTACTCCCCCATCAATGTACATAAAATTTTTAACATACAAAATTATCTCTAAATACTTCTCCTATATAATTATTAAATAAATATTAATTAGCACTCAGTTATCCACATTGATATTACTATGGGGTGTATGAAACTATAGGCCTATCCTAAGAAACCCTCACTACTCCCCTACCCTCAACTAGACTATGAAAAAATGTTTAAAATAAAATTTAAAACAATAACAGCAATTAATGCAAGAATATATAAAATCAAAGAGAAATTAAATCTCGTATTATCTACTCTCATATTGGCTATCCCAATAGCAACAAAGTACCCTACTGCTGGAGATAGTGCAGACACCTCATGTAAAATTCCTGTAAATAGTGTTGCTAAAAACATAAAAAAAACTATTAAGGAAACTAATATTGCTTTACGTTTTAAAACGAAACCTTCAAAACCTATATTTCTAAGATGAATAAAAGCAAAAAACCAAAGTATTCCAAACTCAATAGGAAGAAGAAAGTATATTGGAAGTTGTAAAGAAAGAAGGGCAAATGTAAGGAAATATATTGAAAGAGTTGAAATAACATATGATGTGGTTTTCCCCACATCTGCAAGTGGAATATTCTTATACAAATTAACATTAAAGACATTAGTCATTAAAAATGAAATGTATGCTCCTATTGATACAAGAAGGATTAATATAAAAAGGAAAAGACCTTGATATATACGGCTAAACTTCTCAACAAAAAACAATTGAATAAAAAGATACTCTGACATAACAAAAAGAGCGCTGTAGACAAGGTATGGAAGCGACTTTATCTTTACTTGAAAATTAAATGCCCAAATTAAACCTAAAAAGGAAACTATAAAATATACAGCAGCAGTAGTTAATACCCTTGTTACTGTCATATCCTGACTCTTAATCAATGTCTGTATAAACATTGTTAAGCCCATCAAAACAGACAGGGTAATCATTTTCCCTCTTTTTACTGAATCTTCTGTTTTAGAAGTAGCTGTTTCTACTGCCATATGCTTTCTACATATTTTATACCCTTAGATGTCAAGACTCTTCCTCGTGAAGTTCTTTTCATCAAACCACATTTCATAAGATATGGCTCATGTACATCTAAAAGTGTTGACACCTCCTCAGAGATACTTGCTGCAAGCGTAGACACACCTACTGGACCACCATCAAAGTTAAAATATATAACTCTAAGGATTTCCCTATCAATATTTTCCAACCCCATATCATCAATCCCTAGAAGTTTCATCGTATCATTTACTACATTAGCATTAACTGTCTTTTTGTTTTTGCTTTGTGCAAAATCTCTTGTTCGTCTTAGTAATCGAAGCCCTACCCTAGCAGTACCTCTTGATATAACAGCTAAAAGTGTTAAGGCATCTTCATCAATATCAATTTCCCAGAGTTTTGCAGCTCTCCTTAATATCTCAACCATATCTTCATCTCCAAAAAAGTCTAAACGCTGTATGAGACCAAATCTATCCCTCATAGGAGGACTTATTTTCCCTATCTGTGTAGTAGCACCTATTAGTGTGAATGGCTCTAAACTTAAACGAATTGTTTTCGCAGAAGGACCTTTTCCCATTACAATATCTAATGCTCTATCCTCCATAGCTGGATACAAAACTTCCTCAACTACTCTTGATAAACGATGGATTTCATCAATAAATAAAACGTCATTTTTCTTTAAACTTGTAAGTATAGCAGCTAAGTCCCCCTGCCTCTCAATAGCGGGACCAGAGGTTATCTTAATAGAAGACCCAATTTCATTTGCAATTGCAAGAGCAAATGTTGTTTTCCCTAAACCTGGAGGCCCATAAAAAAGGATATGATCCATAACCTCTCCCCTCTTTTTAGCTGAATCAATCATCATCTTTATAGTTTCTTTTTCCTGCCTTCTTCCTATCATTTCATTTAATCTAGATGGTCTAATTTTTTGTTCAGCTTCATCAATATCACCATCCTGTACAACTACTCTACTCTTTTTGAGTATATTTTTTTCTTCAGTTTTTTTACTTGATTTAATCATATATTTAATCCTGTAAAACTTTTTTTATTAATACTTCAATATCAACATCTCCCCCTTTAAGAACCTCCTCTCCTTTCTTCATACCATCTTTTAAATCTTTACCAACAAAACCTAGTGATTTTAAAGCTTCTTTTAGTTCACCTAGCTTTACATTTCCTTTCATTTGCAAGTCATCCTTTTCAAAATCTATTTTTCCTCTTAACTCAAGTATGACTTTTTGTGCACCTTTAAGACCAAGTCCTGGGGTTTTACTTAAAAGTACAGAATCACCATCTAAAATAATCTTCTTAACTCTATCCATACTATATGTTGAAAGTATAGATAGTGCAGATTTAGGCCCTATCCCCGAAACAGTTAAAAGCTCTTCAAAGAAATCCCTCTCCTCTTGAGTAGAGAAACCATACAAAGTCTGACTATCTTCCCTAACTTGAAAACTTGTATACATAGATATTTGTGAGCCTTCTTCAAGAAAGTTAAACATTGATGTAACAAAAACCCTGTATGCTATTCCTGATGGTAAAAGAACATCAACATAATTATTCTTCCCTATATTATTTTTTAATACTTTGCCTGATATATATGAAATCATATTAAGAATTTTAAACTATTTAAGTAAATTGTCCATCTTTAATCTATCAAAACAAGCTATAGAAATGGCTAGAGCATCTGAAACATCATCTGGTTTAGGTATTTCATCAAGCTGTAATAACCTTTTAACATTCTCTTCTACCTGCCTTTTATCTGCCTTCCCGTATCCTGAGATACTGCTTTTTACTTGTAAAGGAGTAAACTCATGTACAGGAATATTTAACTCTTCTAGCACAAGTAATACTACTCCTCTAGCCTCTCCAACTACTATTGCAGTTTTAGCATTGTTATAAAAGAGAAGAGTTTCTAGACCACAATACTCAGGATTGAATTCTTTAATAATCTCCTTTAAATCTTTATACAGCTCAACAAGTCTTTCTCCAATTGATGCCTGCTTAGGAGTAGTTATTGCCCCATAATCAATAGGAGTAGCACTACCACTATCATTAAAATCAACAACGGCCCATCCTGTAGTTGCTATACCTGGATCTATTCCTAATATCCTCATATTGCACAGCTATTAATTTACTTCTTCAAGGTTGCTCCATACATTCTGAACATCATCATGATCATCTAATCTTTCTAAACCTTCTTGAGCCTTAACAAAATCATTGCCTGACAACTGCTTAGTTACTTTTGGTTCTTTAATAATATCTGCTTCCTCTATAACATAGCCAAGCTTTGCTATTTCATCCCTAACATGTGCTAAATCAGTAAACTTCGTATAAACCTCAATTCCCTCTACACCATCTAAATCTATCTCTTTCATATCCTGCACACCCTCAATATCCATTAATTTCATCATTACCTCTTCCCTATTCTCTTTAACATATTTATCTTCTGCCCCAAACTTCTCTGCTTTTTCCATATGTCCACTTCTTAAAATGATTAAACCCTTTGTATCAAAATTCCATGATACAGACCCATTCTCTGCTAATCTTCCCCCTATCTCTTCAAATAATCTTCGCAATTCAGCAACAGTTCTGTTTCTGTTATCAGTTAAAACATCAACAAGTATTTGAACACCACCATGACCAAAACCCTCAAATGTAATCTCTTCATATGTTACTCCACTATCTCCTCCGCCTACCCCCTTCTCTATTGCCTTTTGTATTTTATCTATAGGAAACCCAGCTGCCTTTGCCTTGTCAATATACAACCTAAGTGTAGGATTCATTTCAGGGTCCCCTCCTCCTTTTCTTGCTGCATGTGTAATTTCTACTGACAATTTAGAAAAAACCTTCCCTTTCTTAGCATCATTTAACTCCTTTTTATGCTTTATTGTTGACCATTTAGAATGACCTGACATAAATATACAAAAATATATTATATACAAGATATTCTATCACTTTGACAGATTAAGAAAAAGAGGGCTATTCCTTCTGCTCATCACTATTTTCATCTTTTCTTCTCAAAGACCTATTTCCACTATCGCTATATGTCTGACTACTCCATCTTGCAATCTTGTCTTCAATAACTTCTTTAGGAGTACCATATTTCTCCCTAGACTGAGCAATTACCTGTTCTCTTAAGCCAAATGGCTCATATCTAAGTGGTAGGGACCTTGCACTAAATGCATTCGATGTCATTCCATCTATACACAGTTTTATATACATCGAGTGTGCATCTAGGGAAACTAAATCTTCAGAAGTAACAGAAGGAGCAAATTCTTTTTCTAATATTGCAGCATCAGCCTGACTTACAACAAATGAACCCAAAGTACCTACATTACCAAAAATAGCCTGTCTTACAGTTAATGGAATCTGATCAATATACTGATTGGTCATGCAAAGATCAAGTTTAAATTTCCTTGCTTCAGATAATATCTTAGCAAATGAATCTGTTGCAAAATTCTGGAACTCATCTACAAAAAGAAAGAAATCATTTCTCTGATCAGCAGGAATATCTACTCTTTCTAATGCAGTTGACTGCAGTCTTGTAATAATCATTCCACCAAGCAAAGAAGCAGTTTCTTCACCAAGCTTGCCCTGTGCTAAATTAACAAGCAGTATCTTTTTGTTATCCATAATATCTCTAAGGTCAATAGTTGATTTAACTTGGCCAATAATATTTCTAGTAACTGCAGAAGATATAAATCTACCTACTTTATTCTGTATAGGAGAGACGGACTCTGCTAAAAGTCTTGGATTTTGAGCCATCTGTGCATACTCTTCCTCCCAGAATTTAACAAGTATGGGATCATTAACCTGTTTTAAGATAAATTTACGATAATTTCTATCAGTAAGAAGCCTTGTAACAGACAAAAGGGTTGTACCCTGTGCTTCAAGAGCAGTAGCAACAGCATTTGTTAAAATATACTGCAGTCTTGGACCCCATGATGTACCAAACTGCTTATGAAACACCTCAACTACTCCATCCGCTATTAAATCTCTCTGTGATTTATCTTTAAGTTCAAGAAGATTAAAACCAATAGGATACTGTGTATCAGTAGGATTAAGATATATAACATCATCAACACGATTAGAAGGAATAAAATCCAAAAGCTCATCTACAAGCTCCCCATGAGGGTCAACCATACATGCTCCATCACCATGCAATATATCTGAGATAAACATATTTTTAAATACAGTAGACTTACCTACCCCAGTCTTGCCTAATATATAAAAGTGCTTTCTTCTATCCTCTTTTTTTATACCGAACTCATACCTCGTCCCTCTATAATCTGTCTCTGCAAAAACAGTAACATTGTCATCCCCTGCCTTTGGAAGATTCATAGGCGGTTCTATTTTCTTTGACCTGCTCCATGCAATATTTGGTGTTTCAACAGAAATATTAGGCATATGATATAAAGAAGCAAGCTCTTCAATATTAATAATATCCACAGTATCAGATGGTAAGTATCTCTTTATATATTTAGAATAAATCTGCTCACCACTCTCCTTAGGCTTTGAATGTACAAAAGAGTTAAGATGAGCGGTAGTAAACTGCTTAAAACTTGCAACAATATCTCTTAATATTTGTTCAGATTCTATCTGTGTTGAAGCTTTAGTAACCACCCTAATTTTAAACTCAAAACCAACTTTAAGCATCTTAAGCTCTATTTCACTTAACTCCTCTTCCTGCCCAGGCTGTAATTTAATAACCTCTTTTCTTTCAGAAGCCTCTCCTGTGGTTGTAAGTGTTTCTCCTACACCCTTAAAAATCTTTGAGAGATTAAACCAAAAACCACCAGCATATGGATCTTTCCCCTCTTTTATGTCACTTATATACTTCTTGGAGTTTGCTTGCCAATAGTTAGCAACAGGTCTAACAAGAATCTGAATCCATGCACTCTGATCAATTTTTAAATCAGATATTGCACCTGTAATTGCAGCAAGAGGATCAACATCAAAATTTCTAAATGTTTTAATTGGGAAAATATAATCCTTTTCAAGCTCAATCTCACCTGTTGTAACAAATAGTTGAGCACCCTGCTCTTTGCTTAAAGTATAATCCTGCACATATGTTATGTCTGCATTAGGATACTGTGCATATATCTGACCTTCAATAAACTTGGCAAGATGTTTAGGTACCACTGCATAAAATCTAATTCCCCCATTTCCACTTGATTCTATTTCAAAGCTCACTAAATCAACAGATCTTACATTATCTCCAAGTATTCCATGAATTGAAGCAAACATCTGCTCAGCTGCAAGAGGAGTTTTGTCATTCTCTCTAGGAACTAATATCTGCATAATAACAGGATCTCTAACCTCCTGAAAGACCTCTGCATCATCACCTTTCCCCCTATTAAGAAGAATCATAATGATACCAAATATTAATGATATACCAATAATTATTAAAATTGCTGTAACTATATCCATAACTATTTCATTTTACATTAGAAAACAAATATTTAGAAGATATTAAAAAGAATAAACAGTAGGAATATCTTTTCCCAGTATTATTACAATGTCCCCAGTTGTCATAAAAGATGGTCTCCCTTCAATAATTTCATATGTTCCAGGAAACAGCTCTAGTATAACATCAAGAGAGTTTTTAAAATTCTCCATCTTAGGAACATAAAACTTTGTTTTCTCTTCCAGCTGCGGTGCATTATCATATCTAACAACCTCACATCCGCTGTTTCTAATTTTTCTAGCATACTGACCTGCATAACCAGTCATGCCACTTCCATTGTATACTTCCACCCTAACTTGCTCTTTCTCAAGCTCTCTATCAAGCATATTATCAATAAACTCTCTCCACACAGCATCATATTCATCTACATTAACATAGCTTGTAATACCAACCCCACTTAATGATTCCTGCTGAGATAGATATTTACTACTACTTAAATCGATAAGATAAGGGGTTGATGAAAGAATATCCGATTGTATCTGACCAAATCTTGAAATTACTCCCCCAAGTGTTGATAAAGATGAATATATTTCTGCATTAGAATCTTTCAGCTGTGGAGTAGATTTTAAAAGATTAAACCACCCAAGCTTTGATGCAAAAACATTAAGAAAAAATGCTTCCTGATTAACCTCAAAACCATTTGAATAATATTGAGCATATACAGACCCTGTTGATGAAGCATCCAAGTTCTGGGAAAATATATTTCTTGCTTGCGGTGTCACCCATATGTATTCATCAATATTTCCCCCAAGTAACTGCTCAAACTGCCATATTGCATATTCATATCCTCTTCCTTCCTGCAGAAAATCTCCAGCAAATCTAAACGAAGCTACAGGAATACTACTTCCGAAATCTTCCTTTACACCACTATACTCAACCCACCCTGGAATATATACAAGCACAGAACTTCCCTTCTCTTTATTCTGAGCATAGAGATATGCCATAGATATCTTTTCTCTCTCATTGTACTCTTCCTCAAACACAATCAAAGTTTTTTCTAACTGGTCTTTTCTTTCAGAAAGAAGATAATAATTAGAATTACTCTTTCCCAAAATATCTACACTCTTAATATCCCTTAAAGCTATATATCCATAAACAAGGTATCCTACAATACAAATAATAAAGAAGAATGCAAACAGTCTTCCCGTATTAATATGAATCTTTTTCTTTTTATTTACTTTTGTTCTATACCTATCTCTTTTAGTGGCCATATTTAACAAGTAAAAACTAATCTTTTCCCATTCATATCACGAAAACTTAATAAAACTGCTTCAAGCATAATATTATCTCCACTTCCCCTCCCATACAAGCTGTCCCCTTTTATATGATAACCTAAATAATTCAATGTTGCTCTAATCTGATGCATTCTTCCTGTCTCAATCTTTATAATCGCCTCATTTCCCCCAAAGAGTATATAGCTTAATGCATATTTAGAACCAGGGAATTCATAACCCTTAAACTCCATTTTATACCTATCTGTTTTACTTCTTCCTATATACCCTTCTACTTTCTTCCACCCTCTCCAAGGTTTTATTTTTATGTTCATTTTTCTTACATATTCTTTTAAATCAAACTTCTGTTCAATATTTGTATACTCTTCCAGCACTGCATGATATATCTTTATAACTTTTCTATTCTTAAATTCCCTCTTTAAAAATTCCTGTGACTCTTTATTCTTACCAATAACTACTAAACCTGAAACCCCCTTATCAAGCCTATGCACAATCCCTGCCCTATCTACTAAATCATCATACTCACCCTTACTTTCAAGATAGTACCTTACGTAATTAGCTAATGTATCTTTTTTATTCCCAACACCTGGATGCATTACTAATCCCTTTGGCTTATACAAAACCAAAAAATTTTTATCCTCATATCTAATATCAAGCTTTCCCTTTTGAGGAATAATTTCATCACTTAAATCTAAGCCCTTTTTAAGCTCTTCCCAATACTCTTCATTTATCTCCACTATATCACCCTCTTTTAACCTATACCCTTTCTTACACGACCTACCGTTTACAATACATCCATTCTGAATGTATTTCTGTAATATACTTCTAGATATAGATACTCCTTTATCCTTTAATATCTCTGAAAGAAAAGTGTCTACTCTTTTTCCTTCCTCTTTCTTATCAATTCTAATTTTCATAATATATTTTACACTACAAAAATTCAAAGTAATACAATCTAACTAAACTATTTATCTTTAAATAACAGAAGGTAGAAGAATAGATATACTGATGTTAAAACTATAAAAGCATCTGCTAAATTAAAAGATATACCTGAAAGAGAGATATAATCACATACGCTACCATGCCACACCCTTACAATCAAATTACTTAAACCTAAAACTGCAAGAGAAAACAACAAATATCTTATCTTCGCTGCTTGTTTAATTCCCCAAATTACAATTAGTACAATTAAAACCGCAGAAAGTAAAGCTTCACCATATATATTAATACCAAAAGCAACACCACTATTTAAAACACACAAATCTACAGAGTAAAGTGAAAATGAGAAGATGATATTAAGAATAGAAGCAAGAATTGAAAGAGCAAATATATATTCCATAGCTATCCAGCCCTAACAGATCTTACTGTTGAAACACTCTGTATCTTTACTTTTGCCTTTCTTAAATCTGATATAAAGAAGTAAGACATAGTTAATGACCAAACAAGAAATATCCCTATAAAGGCATTTTCTAAAACTGTTAAATCTTGGGACAGATAAAGAGAGAGAATATATACAGAGGAAATAATAACTATTAATGTCCCTACATATCCTAGAACATATCTCTCCCAAGAAGGCTCTTTAACAATTTTTGATATAAAGTGAAAAAGAAGAAAGAAAATTATTAATATAGCGATTAAAATTAAACCTCTGTATATCCAAGCATTAAATCCTGAAGTAATTCCTGTATATATAAAAGAGAGACCTAAAATCCCTGTTGAGGAGAAGAATATGGGGAAAAACATATCTTCCCATTTCCATTTTTTTACAACAAGAGAAAAGAATGTTAAAGAAAGAAGCATCGACACAAATACTGCTAATATGATTAAACCACCATCCCATATACTAAAGAATTTCCATGGCAAAAGTCTAAATAAATAAACCTTATCACCATATCTTTCATATGGAAGCCAGTACCATATATATGAAGAAAAGACAGAATCCCATGCAAGAATAATATATACAATTCTCCCTATTGCTACACTTATTACAGCTGACAATACATATATATCAAATACTGAAGACCTATTTTTCCTTGTCTCAATACACCCTCTCCAAAATATATAAAGACCAAGAAAAAACAATATAATATACATCACAAATGGATTTATTCCCTGTATATACTCTTTTATTTGAGAAAAAATTTCTCCCACACTCCTGTTATAATACTTTATTCTTATCTCTTCTTTTTCTTCTTTTTCTTCTTTTGTTTACTACTCTGTACATTCTTTTGCTGATTCTTACTTTCCTGTACTACCTGCTCCTCATCTTTTCCCTTTTTCTTTCCTCCCAGCTTTGATACAGAAGAAACTATGGAATTTCCTAATTTAACAACAAAACTATTTCCTGTCTTGTATTTTGTCATCTTTGATTCAACAGTCTTCTCTGCTTCTCTCTTTGTCGCAGTAATCTGCTCCTCCATTACTTTAACAGTGGGATGTTCCTCTTGCACAGTTGCTCTCTCCTTAATCTTAAAACCACAATACTCACAAAATACATGATCCTTATCTATTAACACACCACATTGAGGACATTTAACCTTAAGTCTGTATCCACAATTTGTACAAAAGACATACCCTGGATAAAGCTGAGAGCCACATCTAGGGCAATCCCCAAGTTCAGATGTCTCATATTTTAAGTATCTTCTCTCTAAATCCTCCCAGTATATTTCCTCTATTGTCTCACTAGGTCTAATAATTAAATATATTATTAATCCAAAAATATTAAAGAATATTACAAGCAGAATATATCCTATCTTTAATCCCTTCTTAGAAGTTCTCTCACTTGAATCAACCCATACCCACCCTATTATTACCAACCAGAATACAACTAAAGCTACTATAAATAGTGTTCCAAACATATTAAAATCAATATTTCCTACAAAATCAAAAAAATCTAGAATAATATCTTCTAAGTTCATTTTTTTAAATATTATTATTTTAAAAATGGTCGAGGAGGGAGTTGAACCCTCACACTATTGCTAGCATGGGATTTTGAGTCCCACGTGTCTGCCAATTCCACCACTCGACCTCACCCTGTAATTATATCTCATTAAAACCCTTGTTGTATACACTAATTCTTCTCTTTGTACAAATTCCTGAAACTGGCAATCTCTTTAATAAAGGCAAGCTCAACTATACCTGTAGGACCATTTCTATGTTTTGCAACAAATACTTCTGCACTTCCCTTCTTTTCTGTATCTGGATTCCATGTCTCTTCCCTATCTAAAAATATAACAACATCAGCATCCTGCTCTATTGATCCAGATTCTCTCAAATCTGACAACTGAGGTCTTCTATTCTGCCTTAACTCAATTGCACGAGACAGCTGTGATAGTGCAACAACGGGAACATTAAGCTCCTTAGCTAGATTTTTAAGACCCTGAGATACTTCACCTACTTCTAGCGCTCTACTCTCCTTTGTATTACCATGCATAAGCTGGAGATAGTCAACAAATATAATGTCAACACCCTGCTCAAGCATAAGTCTTCTTGCTTTTGTTCTAATCTGATTAATATTCTGCCCAGGACTGTCATCAATAAATATGTTAGCATCAGCAAGCTCACCCATTGTATTTGCTAATTTAACAACTTTCTCTTCATTTAATTTGTTTGTTCTAATCTCCCAGAAAGGAATACCTGACTGCATACCAAGGAGTCTATCCATTATCTGCATATTTGACATTTCTAATGAAAAGAATGCAACATTCTTTTTCTCAATTAAAGCAGCATGTCTCATCATATCAAGTGCTAATGCTGTCTTACCAACTGAAGGTCTTGCAGCAAGAACAATTAAATCAGACTTCTGGAACCCGCCAAGTAAGACATCTAACTCTTTAAAACCTGTTGATATACCTGAATAATCATCACTCTCTTTAGCATGAGATGCTCTTTCATATGCATCTTTAAGCAAATCTTTAATATGTACAAAATTACTCTGAATCCCTTCCTGAGCAATATTAAAAAGGAGAGTTTCTGACCTATCAACAACTTCAGGTAGAGCAAGACTCTCATCAAATGCAAGTTTTGTTATCTCTGAAGATGAAGAAATTAAGCCTCTTCTAGTAGCTGTTTCTTTAACAATATTCCCATATTCAACGGCATGAGCAGCTGTAGGAACAAAAGATGCTAACTCTGTAAGATATGCTCTTCCACCTATCTTACTTAACATCTTTTTCTTTTTTAATCTATCAGAAACAGTAACAAGGTCTATAGGAAGACCACTTTCAAAAAGCTCCAGAATTGTTTGATATATAGCAATATGTCTCTCATCATAGAAGTGTGTAGGAAGAAGCCAGCCAGAAACTTCAATAAGGGCATCTCTGTCTAACAAAATTGACCCTAGTACTGACTTTTCTGCATCTATATTTTGTGGCGGTACTCTTTCCATGTTTTTTAATTAAGAAATATAACTTCCATTATTTTACTCTCCTGTTCAACTGTAGAAGTAACATTTAAAGATGACTGCTCCTTAACATTTGTAAAACCAAAATATTTAATAAAATCATCCCTGCTTTTAATATCTTTTCCTACTTTTAGTCCATCCGTTTTATATGCACAAGGCAGTAGAACAGTAGGATCAATATAGTTAAGAATTTTTTCAATTTTCTCATAATCAATGAACAAATCTCCATTCCCTATTGGAAGTATTAACACATCTACATCACCTAAATCTTTTGTCTTTGAAACATCTAATGAATTATCAATAACTCCCATATATACAACTCTTAAATTTCCTTCATCAATTGTATAAAAAGGAAGATCAATACCTCTTCTAATCATCATACCCCCTATTTCATACTCCCCTGGAGAAGAAATTTCAAAGATATTATCTCTATGGTCAGGTTCAATTTTCTTTTCAATCTCATACTCTCTTAATATATCCTCCTTGCCATACAAATCTCTTTGGGAAAAAAGAACAACATCTGCTTTACACTTAGGCAAACCAATACCACTTTCTTTAAGTGCCACAGGATCTGTTAATATTGATATGTTATCATTACTTAAGCAAAAAGATGACCAACCAAGACTTTTAATCTTCATATTTGCACATACTAATCTTAACAAGGGCAGTACATATACTCTGTATGAGTATATCAATTTTTAATCAGAAAGTCCCAAAGATTTTTTAATATCCTCCATTAAAGACTCTTTCATTTGTTTCTGAACCAACTCTAACTTTAAACTCTCTAGAGAAGAAATCACAGCCTGAAGCTGAATCATAACTTTGTCTTCATCTGTATCACTCATCATCATTCTTTTTATCCCTTTTATCTGTCCCTCTATTCTATTTACTCTGTTTTGAATTCTTTTTGGGTATTTCATATTAAATTAGTATATTGAGAAATTATACAAAAAGCAACTTTTACCCCCTTGACACAATTAGCACTCGGTGCTATCCTTTGCTAATGGTAAAACCATATTTAAATTTTAATATTAAAACATATGAAAATAGTAAAAGTTAATCAAAAACCACAGGATACACTATACACTCCTGTAAGATCATTTATGGATGAACTCTTTAATTATCCACTAACAAGATGGGATGATTTGTTTATGAAAGACTGGGAAAATCTTTCTGCAGATATTTGGGAGGAAGATAATAACATCTTTGTTAAAATGGCAATGCCTGGAATAAAGAAAGAGGATATCAAAATATCCGTAACAGCAGACAGCTTAACTGTTGAAGGCAACAGCAAAGAGGAAAGTGAAAAGAAAGATAAAAAGTACTTCTTAAAAACTTTTCAGACAAGCTCATACTCTCAAAGCTTTAATCTACCTACAACTGTAAATCCTGATGCTGTTGAGGCTAAATTTGAAGATGGTGTCTTAACTGTAAGATTACCAAAAGCAAAAGAAGCTCAAGCAAAACAGATTACAATTAAATAAATCATTACTGGAAGAGGCAGATTCTATTCTGTCTCTTCCTAAATATTTTTAGTTTATAGACACATAATATATATTCTGATATAATCTCCTCTGTTATGAAAAAAGATATTCATCCAAAATACAACCATAATGTAAAAGTAGTATGCTCATGCGGAAACACCTTTATAACAGGCTCTACTCTGCAAACAGATACTATCAATGTTGAACTATGTTCAAAGTGTCACCCCTTCTATACAGGTGAACAAAAGATTGTTGATACAGAAAATGTTGTTAAGAAATTTGAAGAAAGAGCTAAAAAGAGCTCACAGATGTCATTTAGAAGCAAGAGAGAAAAGATGGCTGAAAGAAAAGCAAAAAGAACAGAAACAAAGTCATCTCCCAATCTCACCCTTAAAGATATGCTCGCAAATGCAAACATTTCAAAGTAACAGTACCCCAATATATACTTAAGTGATATTATCCATATATATGGACATAGAAAGTTTAAAGAAAAAATATACATTACAACCTGTAGAAGAAAAGAAAAATGAGCTCGAGAAAAGTATTCAGGATGCACTACTCTCTCACAAGGATATTACTCAGCTTTCCTTGGATCTTTCATATTATACTCAGCTATATACCTATTACTCTAGTATTAACAAAGACATAAACAAGTATGAACAGGCAACCGAATTGCTAAAAGAAACCTCTGATGAAGAGTTAAAGAATTTGGCAACCACTGAGATTGAAGATGTTAAGAAGAATATAGAGGAAAGTGAAGAACAGATAAAAAAACTTGAAATCGAAAAATACTTTCATGATGAAGATGATAGTAGAAACATTATCTTAGAAATAAGGGCTGGAGCTGGTGGAGATGAGGCAGCACTATTTGCTGGTGACCTTTTTAATATGTATAGAGCATATGCAAATAAAAAGGGATGGGAGGTACAAATAATAGATAGTAGTGTATCAGAAGATGGTGGATACAAGGAGGTAATAGCTCATATTACAGGAAAAAATGTATACAAAAAGCTTAAATATGAAAGTGGTGTACACAGGGTTCAAAGAATACCTGTAACAGAAGCCTCTGGAAGAATTCACACATCTACTGCAACAGTTGCAGTACTTCCTGAAGCTCATGAGATTGATATTAAGATTGATTCTGAAGACTTAAGAATTGAAGTAATGAGAGCATCAGGTGCAGGAGGGCAGTGTGTAAACAGAACAGATTCTGCAGTAAGAATAACACACATTCCAACTGGTATTGTTGTAAGCTGTCAAGAAACAAAACATCAAGCACAAAACAAAGAAAAAGCAATGGCTACATTAAGGTCAAGATTGTACGAGAAAAAGAAAAGAGAAGAAGATGAAAAAAGATCTAATATGAGATCATCACAAATAGGAGGTGCAATGAGGGCTGAAAAAATCAGAACATACAACTTCCCACAAAACAGAGTTACAGACCATAGAATTAAAAAATCATGGCACAATATCAACTCAATTATGCTTGGTGAGCTTGATGAAATTATAGATGATGTTACTCAGGGTATTCAGCTTAAAATGCTAGAAAATGAGCAGTAATCTTTCACAAATATTTAAGATTCAAAAGTATTTAGAAGAAATCAAATATCCCGATGCATACCGTATAGCAAGAGAGATATCTGAATTTTTACTTAACAACAGTTACTTTTCTGAAAAAGAGATATTAAATAGACTTAAAAGTGGTCAGCCTTGGGAATATATCTGTGGCTATACTAAATTTTGTGGAAATACATTCAAAGTTACAAAAGATACTCTTATTCCAAGAATTGAAAGTGAACAAATCGTTTATGATACTGTAGAAATTATTAAAGAATCAAACATAAAAAATATTGTTGATGCTGGAACAGGAACAGGATGTTTAATTATTTCTATTGCAAAGATTTTAAATAATAACTCTTACTCTTTCTGGGCAACAGATATCTCACAAAAGGCTCTTAGAATTGCAAAATATAATGAAAAAAGTATTCTAAGTAAAGAAAGAATAAATTGGATTAAAACAGATTTAATAAAAGATATCCCACAATTAAACGAGCCTACATTTGTTATTGCTAATCTCCCATATATTCCAACAAAACAATACCTACAACTTGATAACAGTGTAAAAGAGTATGAACCAAGAATTGCTTTAGATGGAGGAAATGATGGTTTAAAGTATTACAAAAAACTTTTTAAACAAATCAGAGAAAAGCATCTCCCTGTTAAATATATGTATATTGAAACTGAAGAAAGTATCTTTAATAGCACAAAAGAACTGATAAAATCTTGCTTTCCTACCCCTGTTATTAAAGAAAAACAGGATTGTTTTAACAAAAAGAGATTTCTCCTTACTACTCTGCCTGAGCTAAGGTAATCTTTACTGTAAATGTTTTTCCTTCTCTCCATACTTCCAAGGTGATCTCTTCTCCCACCTTATGAGATTGAATCTCATATGCTAAGGATTGTGCTAACTCTTCTCCGTCTACTTTTGTGATAATATCACCTCTCTTAATATCTGCTTTAGCTGCAGGACCATTCGAATCTACATTCATAATTAATGCCCCTGCAACAACATCTGTATAGTACAATGCTTCATATTCAGAAATCATTTGATATGAAATGCCTATGTATGGTTTTATAAACTTGCCATACATTCTATACTCCTCAAGTCTTTGTTTAACTATATTTATTGGCAGTGCAAAAGATATATTATCAGCATTAGCGGTTGTTGCAAAGTTAATTCCAATTACCTCTCCTTGGGTATTAATTAGTGGTCCACCAGAGTTACCAGGATTAACTGCTGCATCAGTTTGAACTACATTCTCATATACTTTTGTTGTTGAATCAAACCAACCTGACGAAGCAGTTACAGATCTACCCAAACCACTTATAACTCCTGTTGTAACACTACCTGCATACTCTCCAAGTGGTGTACCAATTGCAATAACAGTCTGACCAACAGCTAAATTGTCAGAGTTGCCAAGCTTTAATGCCTTCAAATTCTTTGCATCTACTTTAAGTAGAGCAACATCATTCCCATCATCTCTTAAAATCTCTACGGTCTCATACTCTACCCCATCATTAGTTATCACTTTATACTTAGCTGTAGTATCAGAAACAACATGCTGATTTGTAACAATTATTCCATTTGGATCTACTACAAAACCAGTCCCTATATTACTTACTTCATCAACCAAACCTTGTCCTCTTTTTAATGTAACTTGACTAATTGCAATACTTACAACAGAAGGTGTCGATTGTTTAACAACATTAATTACAACATTCTCATCATCAGTAACCGTAATTACAGTTGTAGGCTGGGTGTCTGTTTCAGTTTCTGTCTCTTTCTGAGTAAATTCAAAATATTTTGTAAAGAAGATAATTGCAAGTAAAACACAAATTATTATCCCAAGGAAAATAAGGGCAAAGCCAAATACACGAAAATGCCTAAGACTAAACCATGCACTCTTCTTACTCTCCTTCTGTGTATTTTCTACTTCTACTCCCTCTTTAACCTCTCCGCTGTCCTGCTCAACTGCAACCTCCTTTACCTCTTCCTGTTTTTTCTCTTTCTTTTCTGCCATTTTAATAATAATTTACAATTTATTTGTTTATTAATAGTAATGCTTCATTATACTGCCTATCAAAACCTTTGACAAAATCCTCTGCACTATTTTCAACCTCTACATCAGGAGTAATAGGATTCTCCTCATTAAGCCATGTCCCATCTGGTAGTAACCACTTTAATATTGTAACATGAACACTTGAACCATCAGCCAAATCTATTACAGTTTGAGCAGTTCCCTTACCAAATGTCTTTGTTCCAACAACTGTTGCCACTTTATTCTGCTGTAAAGCTCCTGTAAATATTTCAGAAGCGGAAGCACTACCTTCATCTACAATTATTACTACCTTTTTACCAAGTAGCTTCCCATCACTTTTTGCTTCAAATGTTTGAACATTCCCATTCCCATCTTCCTGCTTTGAGATAATCTTACCTGTATCTAAGAAATCATCCGCTGCATATACTGCTGCATCAAAATATCCACCAGGATTTCCTCTTAAATCAATTAAAACTTTATCTACCCCACTCCTCTGAACATCTTGTGCAACACTATCCCATTTACTCTCCCACTCACTAAGTGAAGACTCTGTAAATCTCGCAATATCTATGTATGCAACATCATTACTATCTCCAACATACTTAAGAGTCATGCTAGGAACTGTAATTTCTCCCCTTGTAATTTCAAGTACAACAGGCTCTAACTCACCTTTATGTAAAACCTTTAAGCTTACCTTTGTACCACTTTCTCCTCTAATCTTAGCAACAATATCATATATATTATCCCCACTTTTTACCTCATAATCATCTACAGCAAGAATTAAATCCCCTGGCCTAATTCCTGCCTCCTTTGCAGGAGAACCATCAATTGGTGCTACTATGATTATAGAACCGTCGCTGTATCCTAACTCTGCTCCTATTCCTTCAAAATACTTTCCACTATTTAAATCATTAAACTCCTTTGTTTCTTCTGGGGTAAGAAAAACAGTAGCAGGATCATTATATGATTGAACAAGTCCTTTTATTGCACCATATACTTTATCTGTATCCTCTACTTTATCCTTTTCAACATAATTTTTATCTAATGTATCCCATACCTGCCAAAATAAACTCATATCAACTTTTTTAGAAATATCATTTACAGGTGCAATACTTCTTCCAAATATTAAACCTATACAAAAAACAATGACTGTAAGTACTAAAGTCTCAAAAATTTTCTTTCCTTTATCTTCTTCCATAAGTTATACATATTAAAGTAAAATCAGATTTTACTATCATAACCCTAGTATACTCATAAATCAATAAAATCAACCAACCCTATATTCATCAAAGATCTCCCTCTCTTTCCAAAATCAACGAGAACACTGCTTGTATCAGGCTCCCAGTCAATGACATTGCCAATATATCCATAAGTGGAAACAGATCGTGATATAACTTTCTGATTAATATACTGAGTAACAAACCACTCTTTATTCCTAATATCACTATCAGATATTACAAAAAGCTGATTCTCTTCCATATCAACCATTACAAATTTATCTTTAAATTCAAGAAATTTCTTAAGAAATTCATTATCACAATGAACAAAACCAAAACCACCTAAGATAAGAATGGGAAGACCAAGTTCTCTAAACTGCTCATATGACATAGCATAAGTTATTATTCCTACAGCCCCTCTTTCAAATAACTCAGCAGCAACCCTATCATATAGATATGGACCAACCCATACTATTTTTCCCCTGTAATCCTGTCCAATTCCATTTTCATTTAATATTGTATATCCATCACCCAAAATTTCCAGCTTCCCAAAAATTTTCTCTTTTGAATTAGAACTTACAACACCATCAATAGCTACTACATTTGTATTAATGACAAGACCATTTATAGGATCTATTGACTCTATAACCCCTGTAAAATCACTTTTAACAACAGAATATGTCTGCTCTCCTAATATATCTACATAACCATTTTTAATTCTTTCTAAATCAATTACACCACTGACTGGAGAAATTAATTGTAAGATATTAAGCTTGCCCGAGGATGTTTTTCTTGCAATTATCTCTCCCTTCTCAACATATTCCCCATCCAGTTTTAACATATAGTTTTCAGATTCATTTGCTCTGCATCCTAATGCCTTAGATACATTTATAGTTTTCTTTAACGGGTAATTAAGTTTTTCAAAAAGGATATCTCCTACATTAACATTTCCCTCTTTAGCAACAACTTTATCACCATCTGTAAGTGGTATCTTAAATCTGTAATTACTATATTTTTCAAATATTCTACTCCTTATCTGCATCTCCCCATACTTTAAATTTAATTCTGTTTTCCTGTGCTGATGGCCCATATACTATTGGCCTCATTCTTCCATCAACAATCAGGTATTTATACTCTAAACTATTCTTTATAGATAAAAACTCAATATCTGTATATGTCAAATTTGAGAATACGGCACCATTCTTTAACTCTCCTTGAATAATGATTTTTTCATCAACATGAGGAATCTTAAGTATTTGTAAAGAAGACCCAAATGCAAACATATCCCTTGTATCTTGATTTTGAGCAAGAATCTTACCAGAAAATATCACTTTATCTTTATTCTTTCTAGAAATCTCTGGTATAAGAAGCTTAAATATAGAAGGAAGAATATCTCCTCTAAACACTACAATATCAGAGGCTTTTTCTTTCTCAATAAAGTTTTTGCCAAATGTAAGCAGTTTATTTTCATTATCAATATACATGTCGAAAATCCCATCTAATTCTAAGCCATCTATAACAGCAAAAAGAAGTTCCTTTATCGTTAGTAGCTTAGGAATACTACCTGTAAGAATTATTGCACTATTTTCTCCAAAGATATCCCCTAGTTTATCTTTATTCTGCTGCTTTATAGATAGTATCTGCATAGTAGTAAAAGCTCTAAGAATGTCATGTAGTAGCGGATCTGCAATATATTCACAATTGTGAGCTATAAAATTAGCCCATCTATCAGAAATCTCACTGCTAGATGTATCTTGAGAAAAGAATGCTTTTATTTTAGAACTTTTAATAAAATCAATAAGACCTATTTCATTTTTCCAATCAATTTTTGAAGATGTAAATTGTATCTTAGTAATAGGTTGTTCATTCTTAGATACTGCCTTTAATTCTTCTTTTCTTGCCCTATATATTGAGAAATGAGAGATATCAAGGTCTAACCATATAAGGTCACTGTATCCAAGTCTTTCAAGCAGACCTTTGCATATCTCTTCCATGTATTTATCATCACCTACTTTAATAGAAATATCTCTTGAAAAATCTCGTAAGGATAAAAATATATTCTTAAAGAAAGGCTGATTATCATCTACTATTATTTTTACTCCTCCAACACCAATCCCTTCTCTTTCAAAATGCTTTATTTTAAATACTCCTTCAAACCTTTTATCAACTATATCCCAATTAAAAACTTTCTCTAACGAATCAAAGTATTCAAACCAAAAGTTTCTAGTAAATACAACATCATCTAATCTAAATTTAAGAGGAGACAAGTCTGTACTGTCAGAAAGAATATAACTTCTATGTGTTGATAAATCCGAATATGCTAAATTAGCATGTATAAAGTTGTCCTTTATTAGTAAGGTTAAAAAGGAGTTTTCTTGTAGTATAGGCAGTTGAGTCATACAGTACAGTTTACCAGTTTATGGATATTTTTAAAACAAAAGGGAGGCAAATGCCCCCCTTACACACCCTTATACTCTTTACTCATTGGCAGAATATGGGAGAAGTGCCATAAATCTAGCTCTTTTAATAGCTCTTTTTAACTGCTTCTGATGTTTATGACATACTCCAGACTTCTCAACAGATATTATCTTACCCCTTACAGAAGTAAATTTCTTAAGCTGATACACATCTTTGTATGAAATATCTTTAACAGCTGAATCACACAGTGGGCAAGAAAGATTTTGAACAATCTTCCTTTTCCTTTTTTGCTTTTTCTTTCCTCCATAAAACTCATCACCCTCATCCTCTACAATGCCCTTATCATCATAGACATCATCAAGTGTAGGAGTACTCACTTTTTTATTTTCAATTACATTCTCCTCATCCATTGTTAAAACATAAAATCAAAATTAAAATGGCAAATCAGCATCATCAAGTGGATCCTCATTGCTAGACTGATCATCATCTGCTGGTGCTTCCTCTTCTGCAGGTGGAACCTCTTGATTCCCTTCTGCCTCAGGCTGTCCTTCTAAACCTGCTCCCTGCTTCCCCTTGCTGTCAAGTAAAATCATATCATCAACTCTAACTTCCGTTTTATATCTTGTTGAACCATCTTCTGCTTCCCATGACCTAGTTGTAAGAGATCCTTCAATATATACCTTCATACCCTTTGCTAGAAGCTGCTGACAAATTTCAGCCATTTTATTCCATGCAACTATGTTATGAAATTCTGCAACTTCCTTAACATTCCCATCTTGATCTTTCCAAGACTTATTTGTTGCTAAACCAAATGTAACTACTGGAGTTCCACCAGTGGTATACCTTAACTCTGGTTCCCTAGTTAAGTTCCCTATTAGCATAACTTTATTTAAAGACCTTGACGCCATTTTTGTATAAATATAAATTTAACTTACCTTAATATTAGCACCCAAATATTAAAAAATATTTAACTAAACCTCTATCTCTTTTTTCTTTATCCCCTTCCCTATTTTTTCAGTATCCTTAACCTCCACTACCATAAATCTTAAGATTTCCTGCTTTAGCTGCAGTAACCTCTTCATTTCATTTATGTTACTAGGAAGCTGCTTAAAATCATATACAATATAATATCCTTCACTATGACCCTGTATTTTGTATGCCAGATACCTTTTACCCCATACATCAACATCTAAAACTTCTCCTCCATCCTTACTCATCATATCAACAAGCTCTTTATGAATAGCTTTCCTTAAATCATCAGGCAAAAGAGGCTTTAATGCAATCATAAGCTCATAAGTTCTCATTTTTCCTTTGTCTTTCTTCATTTATATACCCTTTTATTTAATATATTTTTATAACAAGCAAGTGGATTTTAGCAGAAAAAAGTGTATATATCAACACTTATGCATTAGCAAGTATCACTACATAATCCCCATCATTAACAATATACTCCTTCCCATGATTTTTAACCAGCCCTTTCTCTTTAGCTGCACTCCACCCTCCTGAATTAATAAGGTCATCAACATTTACAACATCTGCTGTAATAAAATTCTTTTCAAAATCAGTATGAATTACTCCTGCAGCACTCTTAATATCTGCTCCTTTTTGTATACTCCATGCATTGCACTCTTTTGAAGAACCTGTGTAAAAGGTTATTAGGTTAAGTCTCACATATGCTTTCCTAATAATATCTTCAACAGTCACAGGTTTTTTACCTAAAAGCTGTACATATTCATTAAACTCTTCTTCCTTCATATCAGCCAAATCAGAAAGAAGCTTAACATCTGCCTCAATTATATATTTATTCTCTGTATCACCAGATATCTCCGCAAGCTTTTTCTTCCACTCTTCAAGATTCTCATCATCCATCCCTTCTTTTACATTAAGAATAAATATCCTTGGTTTATCTGTAAGCAGAAACAAATCATGAACAATCTCTCTCTCCTCTTTCTTAAGAACCATGTCTATAACAGGTTTACCCTCATTAAGCCCTTTAAGAATCTTCTCTAAAACTGAAAATTCCATAGCAATACTTTCTGTAATCCCTGATTTAGAATTTCTTTTTACACTCTCATACCTTTTTTCTACACTCTCTATATCTTTAATTATTAATTCTGACTGTACTATCTCAAAATCATCAACAGGATCTATTCTATTATATACATGAACAACTGAGTCCCCCTTAAATGCCCTAAGAACATATATTATTGCATCTACCTCTCTAATATGTGAAAGAAACTGATTACCAAGACCTTCTCCCTTTGATGCACCTTTAACAAGTCCTGCAATATCAACAAATGTCATTGCAGAAGGCACAACCTTTTGTGCTTTAAAAAAATTGCTTAACCTGTCCAATCTCTCATCAGGAATTTGTACTACACCAATATTTTTATCAATTGTACAAAAAGGGTAGTTTTCAGCAGGAACACTATTTTTTGTTAATGCATTAAAAAGTGTAGACTTCCCACAGTTAGGAAGACCAACTATTCCTATTGATAAAGAGTGTGACCTTGTAACATTTTCCATTCTTTATTATATCACTTTCTTTTCTTCCAATTCTAAAGTAATATATCTTGTATATGAAATTTCTAAAATCTTTTTTTACTATATTCTTTACCTTGTTCGTGCTGCTTCTTTCGCATTTTGCTATACATGCTGCAGAGTATGATTTTGTACTTACTAACAGTACAGAAGTTGCATACACAACTGGAAATGATTATACAGATGTGACAATTAATTTAACAAGAGAAGTAAAAGACAAAAAGTATTACTTTTCTACACAAGGTAGTCATACCTTTTTTATCCCAGACCTTGTGTTTGATAATGAAGAAGATATAAAGAGGGAGAGAGAATTTAAAAAAGAGTCTCTTACAGTTAAAAACGATAAAGGACAGGATATCCCATACACAATAGAAGAGCTTGAATATGGAGAAGGAATGAATATAAAAGTACCAAATTACAGGGATACCACATATGCTGTTCCATACAAAATAAAGGTTAACTTCAAAACTCACGACTATGTCAAAAACATATATGATTGGGTATTAATTGAATACCCTATGCTTAGCAAGGACACAAAATTTGAAATAAAAGATGAGTCAACAAATACTATAGCTTTAGTTAATTACAATCTTAATATAACGGTTGATAACAATATTCCCCAACTAGCAAAAGTATATCCTGCAAATTATGAGGTTAAAAAAGATAAAACATCAACAACCTTTACATTTAAAGGACAAGATAGGGTAGAAAAACCTGTATATCTTGAATTTGGAACAGAGCGAGATTATAAATTTAGAGTTGTACTTAAAACCCAAAAGACAGATACAGTAATCCCAGAAAAATACTCTTCTAACTTTTCTGCACTATCTACAAATATATATGAAATTACACTTCCGAGGGAATTCTCAGAAAATAATCAAAGTGTAAGAATTGAAAAGATATCTCCCACACCAACCAAGTTAATTATTGACACAGAGGGTAATGTAAGAGCTACATTTGAAGTTCCTGCAAACAAAGAAAGTGAAATTACTGTATCAGGATATATTCACTTAGAGCAGAAACCTTTAGAGGAAGCCATACAAATCCCTAATGTCGTGCTTAAACAGTATTTTGAAAAGGTAAAAAGTGACCAAAATTTAGCAAAATATCTTTCTGCTACAAAATATTGGGAGATAAATGACTCTTTTATTAAACAAGAAGCAGAAAAACTTTTGGAAGGTAAACAAACTGTTTTAGATGTAATACAGGCTGATTATCAGTATATAAATGACAAACTTGAATATAATAGCTCAAAAGCTTCTGATCCCAGTAGAATAAGAATTGGTGCTAAAGCTGCACTTCAAGGAGGAGACAGTGTATGTATGGAGTACTCTGATGCAATGATTGCAATACTGCGAGCTCAGGGAATAGCTGCACGAGCAGCATCAGGATACACAAATATTAACCCTTCTGTAACCGAAAAAGAAAGTCATCAGTGGGTTCAAGTATGGATTCCTGAATATGGCTGGTTAACTGTAGATCCTTCTCATGAGGGCTCTAATATGACAATTGGACAAAATGTACAGTATGTTCTATGGAACACAACATACGATGATAGTAATGTTGATATAAAGGCATACTCTGCAAATGAATTTAAGATTGATACATCGAAGTACAATATATCAATATCTGCTGTTGATAAAAAAGAAATTCCTCTCAATTTACTCTCATACTCTGATATAAAAACTGAAAACAAAGAAAATAGCACAAAAGATACAATTAATATGATTGTAAAAACAACCTCTATAGGAAAGATTGCTCTAATAATACTACCTGTTATATTAATAGTAGTGCTTTTAGTAGCACTAATCTCTCTTATAAATATTCTAATAAAGAGAACTAAAACTCATAAAGAGCCTGTAAATCAACAGCACTAACTCCAGCATCCATTCTGTCTTGAGTAGTTGCATAAAGAGTCATTAACACCTCTCCTTCCTTAACTTCATCACCTGGCATTTTTTCTATATATATTCCAGCCTCTTTAATAGCTGGAGTACCAAGAGACCTTGCTATTTCAACCAGTTCTCTTGTATCAATACTTTTTACAACACCACTTCTTTCAGATTTAATCTCTTTCTTTATCTTTCCAATTTTCAACTCATCTGATCTAATAATTTTCTCTGCCCCTTGAGCCTTGGCAATATTCCAAAATTTCTTTAGAGCTTTCCCTGAATCCAAAACTTCCTGAACAACTTCTTTACCCTTTCCTTTCCTTATCTTTCCTGACCCTTCAAGGATTTCTACTGCCATGCTTACAACTGTATTTTCAAGATCCATTGGTCGTTTCTCATGTCTTTCTAAAACCCTAAGACACTCCCTCATTTCTAAAACAGGTCCTATTCCATTTCCATCAGGTCCTTTAACCAGTCTTTTATGTGTTACACACCTTATATTAAATTTCGCAAATAGTTCCACAAATTCTCTTGAAAGAAATTCTAAATCGTCAGGTTTCTCTATTTTAGTACCCTTACCATATGGCAAATCAATTAAAACAAAAGTAGCACCCATAGCAATTTTTTTAGCAACAATACTAACAAGAACTTTTTGAAACTCTTGTATACGCAAAGACCTTTCAACATTAATGATTTCATCATCTGCAGGGGCAAGATAAAGAGATCCTCCCCATACCATACATGCTCCTGTCTTCTCTACAACTTTATACACCTCCTCTTTATTGAGTGAAACAGGCATTACAGTCTCTAAAATATCAGTAGTACCAGCGGGAGAAGTTATTGCTCTTGTCGATGTATTAGGAACAACAAAACCAGCTGATGCTAAAATCGGAACCAGTACAGGTGTAATTCCCTTCCCTGCTGTTCCCCCTATTGAATGTTTATCAACAACAAGATCTCTGTTACTCTTAATAAATCTAAAATCCAAAATATCCCCTGACTGAGCCATACCCTTCGTCATCCAATATATTTCATCATCACTAAAGCCCGGGCTAAAAAATGTTGAAACAAAAAATGCAATTTCAGTCTCTTTAAGTCTTCTAGAACCAATATCTTTCATTATGGTAACAAGCTCCTCTTCATTAAGTCTTTGACCTGAAAGCTTCTTTCTAATTGCATCTAAAGCAATACTTGGTTCTGGAATATCTATCATTAATTTCCTGCCATTAGGAATGTGATATTCTTCACATATATCACTATAAAGCCCTACTTCACCTTCTGTAATCTCACTCTCTGTTACAATTAGCTTAACATACAATTCAATATCTCTATACCCAAGCAGTACAACATCTCCTTCCTTGACTCCAAGGTCATTTGCATCATTTTGATGCATTAGTATAAAAAGCTCTTTACCTGCATCAAGATCAATTTTTTTACCCTTAAGATATATTGCCATACTTTCTGTTTTAAAATATTAATCAAATAACCAAGAGTACTTGGATTTAACTATACCAGATATTTCATCTGGTTTAATAATACCAAATTCAGTCATAAAACCAGTAATTAAATTAGCATCAACAATTTCAAAAGCAGGATTAAACATCTTTAAATTCTTAGGTGCATCATGCCACAATTCTTTATCTTCACGAATTTCTATAGAAATATTTTTATGATTTTCTTGAGGGTTAACCTTCAAAAGCGGTGAAACAACATACATTGGCTTACTTGCATACTCTGCTGCCATAGCAATTCCCCAGCTTCCAATCTTGTTTATACAATATCCATCAATTGTAATCTGATCACACCCAATAAATATTGCATCAATAGGAACAGAACCTCTCCCTATCACAAAAGACTCAGCAGCACTATCAGCTATTAATGTTGTAGAAACACCTGCATCTAAAAGACTTTTAGCAGTTATCCTTCCTTGGAAAAGAGGCCTCGTTTCTGTACATACTGCATCAAAGGATTTCTTCCCTTTAGCAATCCCTTTTATAATCTCAACTGCAGTAGATGAATGACAGTGTGTCAAAATATTCTCAAAATGCTTAACATATGGGACACCTAAATCAACAATAGCTCGTTTACAGTCTGCAATTTTAAAAAGGTACTCATCACAATAGTCATCTAACTGCTGTTTCATATCATTAAGTGAGTGTAAATCAGAAAAGTGCTGTTTAAACATATGAGAGACATATTTAACAGCATTTTCTGCTAATGGCTCATTAGGTCTTGCATTTGCAAGCTTCTCTCCTACCCTTTTTAGCTCTGTGTAAAACAGCTCCTTATCTGTAATTGCAGATTCTTCTATAAAAACTTTCATTCCTTCAACAGTAGCAATAGCTACATTCGTAGCTCCTTGAATGTTCAAATCTTTTATATCTTTTTCTATATCTAATATCTGCTTAATGCTCATATTACTTTAATTCAAACTCCTCATTTAATTTAGGAATATCAACTTCAACACCTAGCTCTGTCCTAATATTACTTCCAAACCCAATTCCAATCTCTTCATCTGCATGAACTATGAAAATCTTTTTAGGAGAGTGCCCAAACCCTCTTAACCAATATCTTAAGTCTCTCTGGTCCCCATGTGCAGAAAAGCCCCCTAATGTATGAATCTGAGCTTTAACCTCCATCTCTTGTCCCATTAAACGAATCTGCTTTTCTCTATCAACTATTCTTCTTCCGAGTGTACCTACAACCTGATATCCTACAAACACCATATGTGTACTTTCCTTTTCAATATTATTCTTAATATGATGTACAATTCTTCCTCCTGTACACATTCCGCTTCCCGCAATAATTACAACCCCTTGTTTGTTAATAAGTCTTTTAGATTCTTGTGCAGATTCAACTGCAATTAATCCAGGGAAGTTAAAAGGGTCGTCACCCTTTTCAAGAAGTCTTCTGGCATCTTCATCATAAAAGGTAGGATACTGCTTAAATATTTCTGTAGCCTTTGAAGCCATTGGACTATCAAGATATACTTCTAAATTATTTAGTATTTTATTCTCAATAAAAAGATTAATTTCATAAAGTATTTCTTGTGTCCTTTCAATTGCAAAAGAAGGAATTAAAACATTAGCTTTTTCTTCTTGTGCCTGTTTTAAAATAGAAAGAAACTCCAATACAGTTTCATCCTTGCTTTTGTGTAGTCTATTCCCATATGTTGCTTCGCATATTACATAATCTGCCTCTCTAATCAAATCTGGATCTCTTACAATTCTTGCCCCTGGTTGTCCTAAATCTCCTGAAAACACAAGCTTTCTTTCTCTTCCTTCTGGTGTTTTAATCCAAATCTCAAATATTGCAGCCCCAAGGATATGCCCTGCATCTCTCATTCTAAACTCAACATCATTACTAACACTAACAGACGAACCATATGGATACACATCAAAGAATTGAAAAATGTTCTCTACATCATCTCCTGTAAATAATGGCTTTCTTTGCTCATATGCCATCCCCTCTCCAGAGAAATTAGTCCCATTAGGCATATCTTTACTTCTAGCTTGCCATCTTTCATATTCTTCCTGCTGTAACTTTGCTGAATCTAAAAGAACTATTCTTGCTAAATCTCTAGTCGGCTGTGTTCCAATTATTCTTCCCTTAAACCCCTGCTTTACAAGAAGAGGGATTCTCCCACAGTGATCATAATGGGCATGTGTAAGAAATACTGCATCTAAGCTTGCAGGGTCAAAGGGAAAAGGCTCATAATTGAGCCTCTCAAGCTCATCACCTCCTTGAAATGCACCACAGTCAACTAAGAACTTAAACTCTCCTGTGTCAATATAAAAACACGAACCTGTAACTGTTCTAGTTGCTCCACAAAATTTTAGTTTCATACAGGGCAGTAAACAAATTAACTACTGTTAATATATTACAACATATTCTTTGCTGCTTCCAATAGCTTCTCTTTTGTATTCATTAAAGGATCTTCTAAAACCATATCTAAAAGAGACTTCAAAACCTTTCCCATTTCAGGACCAGGTTTAACACCTATTTTTTCTAAATCATTTCCATTGACTGCCAAATCAGTTACCTTAAGAGCCATATCTTTTGCTCTTACTTCAGATATACGCTTTTGAAGCTGAGTAATCTCTTCAGGGTCAAAAGGACTATTAGGATTTGCAGTAGCATCAGCTATTCTTAATTTAAATAAATCCTCCACATTCTCTTCTCCTACTCTATTCAAAAATCTTCTAATAGCAGAATCACTCCACATGGTTAAATCAATACCCTTTTCTTTTTTTTGAATACTCTCTTGAGAATGAGGATAGTAAAACATATGATTTCTAACTAATTTCTTTACTCTTTCTGTTTCTGTCTTTGAGAATTTAAGTCTCTTCATTATTTTATCTACCATCTCTACACCAACAATATCATGACCATAGAAGTGACCATTTCCCATATCAGTTCTTGGTTTAGCAATATCATGCAAGAGAGCTGCAAGTTTTACAGAATCTTCTGCACAATCACATGTCTTAAGACTATGCCAGTATACATCATCAACATGATACATCTTCTGCTCAACACCATACCCTTCAAGCAACTCTGGGAGAAATATCTGCAAAAGACCTGCCTGCCGCATAAGCTCAATACCTTTAGAAGGCTTGGGAGACTTTAGTAGAAGCTTCATAAACTCATCCCTTATTCTTTCCATAGATACCTGCTTAGCAATTGGTATACACTCTTTAATAGCCTCAAATGTTTCCTCCTCTATCTCAAAATTAAACTGAGAAGCTAGTCTACATGCTTTAAAAGCCCTTAGTCCATCTTCTTTAAATCTCTCAATTGGTGTACCAACTGCTCTAATAAGTTTTTTATCAATATCGCTCATTCCACCAAAAGGGTCGTATACCTCCCACTCTCTTTCAATCTCTTGACCATCAAGCTGTCCTAGAGATAAATCAATTGCCATTGCATTTATAGTAAAATCTCTTCTTCCTAAATCTCTATACACATCATCTACAAATTCGACTTTACTTGGCCATCTTCCATCAACATACTCCTCTTCACTCCTAAATGTTGTAACCTCAACCTCTTTGTTCTCTTTATGCTCATCCCCTATTAAAGCAATTACTGTACCAAACTTAGCCCCTGTCGAAACAGATCTTGGGAACAGCTCAAGCATCTCATCTGGCAAGGCATTGGTTGCTAAATCATAATCATCAGGCTGCTTTCCCATTGCAATATCCCTTATTGCTCCACCTACAAGATATACATCATATCCTTCTTTAGAAAGTATTCTAGCAACTTTTTGTACATAACTTGGAACAGAAAATTTTAATTTCATAAAGCAAACCTCCTAAGTAAATAGTAACAAACTATTTGAAATACGACAAGAACAGGATTAATACCTACACCAGTTTTAGGAAGTTTCTTAACACCTAATACTTCACCAAACTCCTCCTTGCTACCCTCATTTATCTCAGTTATTTCAGTACTCTCTTGCTCATTACTGTTCTCATCATTAACCACCTCTAAGCCTTCTTCCTCATTATCACCAGACTCCTCTTGATTATCACTACTCTCTTCACTCTCTTCATGCTCTTCCCGATTATTATTAGGTAGTACAATCTCCCCAGAATATAGTGTATATGGAATCCTAGTTACACAAAATCTAATCCCATACGGCTTTACTCTAGAACCAATGTATGCCAAAGTTTGACCATTCTCTTCACGCATCCCTCCGACAATTGCAGATTGCCCTGTATAATTTGATTCCATACTTTCTCCTCTTACTGCACACTCTGTTGCATCATATGGTACATATACACTTGCATATCCCAAACCTCTATTCTCATCCATACTAACTATATACTCATACATATGCTCTTCTCCTGCACTAAAATGTCTCGTTTCACTATACTGCTGATGTGTATAAACAACACTATAAACAACTCCGTCAAAATCATTCTTAACATATACCCTTAACAAAACACCCTCTTCAATCTCTTCAGCTTCCCATCTAACAAAAGTTAAGGGGTTTTTAACATATACAGTATCCAGTTTTACACCATTTACAGCTCCTCCCTGATCAGCTACTATACCAGGTCCTTCATATGTTTTAGCAACTCCACTCCTATTTGAATTCCATACAATATATTTAATAGGTAAAGTCTCATATTCTCCAGAGATATCTAAAATCTTAGTTAAATCACCTTCCCATGTATTAATTCTTGAAAGAAAAACTTTAAGAAGCGGAATATTTACACTACTACCAGCCATATTAGAAGACCAGTATATGAAATTAAGAGAAGAATATGGAGGAAGTGCAATCTCATCATACAAGCCATGAACTCTAATTAGTCCATATACAGGATCAGAAGTTGTAATATCATTTATATTTACACTCCCCACAATATCTGAAGTCTTTACACCTACAATATCCCCTACATTGTATTCAATACAATTAGGACATTTTTTACTTTCCTCAATCGTATCTATTCCAAAACCAAGAGTATCATAGTATTTATTATCCATAATATTTCCATCCTGGAAATATCTATCTGCATATACAGTATTAAATGAAAGAAAAAACAAAAACAAAAAAAGTAGTATCTTCCTCATTAGATATCCCTAACATATTATTTAGATATCTAATTTTAAAAGATAAAGATTAAAAAGAATTTAACTACTCCTTTTTCCACTTCGCTCTATCTATTTCATCCAATTCAACCCCTTTACTAACAATACTGGAGATAAGGATAATAAACATAACAACAACAGCAAATGTGGCAAACAAATCATATTGTGTTAATGTATATCCCCATATATCAAAGTACTTAACAGGGACAAAGAACATAACAACAGCTAGAAGTATCCCAATTATTCTAAACTCTGTTGGACCAAACAGTCCAAAAGAGTATTTAAACTCATTTTCAACATATGTTACAAGCTCAACATGCATCATAAGCATAAGATACATGATTATAAAAGCGAGAGCTATTTCTACTCTAATAAACCCTGACAACCCCAAACCAAGTCCTAAAACAGTAACTGTAAGACCATCAGTAATATGATCTATATAATAACCATAATTGGGCCTTGTCTTATGTCTATATCTTGCCAAACTCCCATCAAATGAATCTCCAAACCAATTAAGAATTAAACCTACAACTACTAAAATGAGATACCATCTATTAGCAAAGCCTAAAACAAACCCTGCTGCAATAATAAAACTTGAGAGAAAACCTAAAACAGTAAGCATATCCGAATTTACCCACTGGGGTATCCTTGGACAAATCCACTCTTTCGCCTTTTCTTCTGCATGAGCTGTTAGACCTGTATTAATTGCATTCTGTTCATCTCTTTTGTACTGTATTTTAAGTCTATCAAGCTGCTTTTTAATTTCCTCTTCAAAAGTTTTCCCAAACCTCTCTCTTAATCTTTCAATAAACTCATCTATAGACTTAGCATCAAAAATATTTATCTCATCTCTGTCCTTCCTGCCTTCATTATTAAATCTAAACATTTTTTAATTTTTTAAAATTTAAATAAAGGCTGTTAACTTCATCACTTCTTTTTCTACTTCTTTTATGATAATTTAATATATATAAATGTAGATATTTTATCAAGAGATGGAATTAAAAGAACCAAAACCATTAGGAGAAAGAAAAGTTGCAACAAAAGATGCAACTAAACATGTACTTGATATCGCAAAAGAGAAGAATCTTGAAAAGAAGAAAAAGCTTCCTTTCCCATTTTTAGAAAAATTAAAACTCCCGAAGTCAAATAAAAAAATAGAGAAAAAGGATAAAGAATCACAGACATTTAAACAGTATATTGCTACTCACAAAGAGACTTTTACAAATGCCCTTTTTATTCTCATCCCTAGCGTAATTATCATAACTTTAATCATTGTAATAAACTCATATGTAAAAGCAGAGCCATACAGAGTTGCAGAACAATTTTTAGAGATGATAGAGCAAAAAGATATAGATGGTGCATATGAATTAACAACAGGAACATACAAAGTAGTTACAAAAGAAAATGATTTTAAGGAAATAGTTTTAAAGTTAAACTCTGTTGACATAAATAATCGCAAAGTAGATAAAAAGAAACTGGAGAACAAAAAAGACATTGGACAATATGCACATATAACATATAAAGCATCAGGGTACTACATTAATATTACAATGTTTAATGATACTGTAGATTGGGGAGTACATAGTATAGAAATAAAACCAATTGAATAAAACGGAGAGAGTGGGATTCGAACCCACGGTACACATAAGCGTACAACGGTTTTCAAGACCGTCACATTCGACCACTCTGTCATCTCTCCATACCGATTATATCATAATTAGCCCCTTTTCTTTGTTGACTACTATATTTAAATACAATATCATTTTACAAAGTATGAGGATAAAGAATGTAATAAAGAAAATAACTGCTGTATTAATTATTCTCCTCCCATTATCTGTATCTGCAACAGAATTAAACTCTCCAAACTACAAGATTGTTGGAGTTACAACTAACACAGGAGGAGTAACACAAACTTTAGATGGAGATTACTCTGCTCTACTTGAAGCAGGAAGGGTATCAAACAATCCAAGAAATTATTCATCCACATACAAACTATACACAAGTCCTGAAGATGCCTTCATAGCATCAGTACCAAGTGTATCATGTTTTGAAACTACTACATCTGGACACTCTGACTGTACAACAGGTCCTGAAGAACTTTCTTCCGGTGGAATGGTAGCAATATGTGGTCCTTCAGGCTGCTATGATAGAGCAAGGTTTGAGATAGGAACTAGTAGCAACCCAGCAGATACTCTCTACGGGGTAATGATCTCAACAGATAATTTTGTTTCTGATATAAGGTATGTAGATGGAAACACATTCTGGCCAGAGAGTGTCTCAACACATAATTTAAATGATTTTCATACAAAAACAGATTGGGAAGATCCTGATTTTAATATACTTGGTCTTCAAAGTTCAACCACATATTATATAAAGCTTTTTGCATTACATGGGGATTTTACTCAATCAGAAGCAGGACCTGTAGCTTCTGCTACAACATCATCTGGCTCTGTCTTCTTTGATATTGATATAGAGGATAGTAGTGGCATATCAGCAGAAACAAATCCCCCATATGGTATATCTTTTACAGGAGCATATAGATTAATTCCTGGTTCAACCCCAACAACAGCAGAAGATAGAATATGGATGGATGCAAGAACAAACTCACAGGGAGGTTTTGCTATTTTAACAAGAGGTTTAAACGGAGGACTTAAAAGTAATACAACAGGACAAACAATAATCTCAGCAACAGCAGATTTAAATACCACCCCTGATGGTTTTGGTATACAAAGTGAATATATTAACCAAGACACATATCCATACCTTGGAACAATAACTGCTATGTCTGATTATAGCGGAACAGGAAATAGTGTAGGAATTGTAGGCACGACAGCTACAAAGGTATATGAATCAAGCAAACCAGTATTTAATGGAAGAATGGCATTAAAGGTAATAGCAAAAGCTGGAACAGATAAAGTGGCTGCAGCAGACTACCAAGAGAGTATATACTTTGTTTTAATACCACGCTTTTAAGATATTGACATTAAAATTACTTTAATATACTCTATACAATATATAAGGTATATTAATGAATTTAAATTTTTAAACTGCCATTGTGAAAAAGATAATTAGTTTGCTGAAGTATATTATTCCAACCACATTATTGGTATTAATGTTATCCTTTTTGATAGTAACAACAACACAGGCAGGTACACTATCGGCAGTATATGTTTTTCTAAGTAGATTAAAGATTAACTTAAATGGTACAGGAACACAGGCCGTTGAGATGATACTGGCAATAGATACATCTACAGCAGTAGCATCAGGATCAACTATAAAAATAGAATTCCCTGATGCAGAAGATACAAAATGGTGCAGAAGTGCTGGTGCATTAACCGTTTCTGGTGTTGCAAGCTCTGCAGTTGACCTCCCCTCTTCAAACTGGTCAATAGATGCAGCACTCCCAACAAGTGGTACACTTGCAGCCACCTGTACACAAGGAAGTACAGGAACAGTTGATACCATTACAATATCAAATGTAGGAGCACTTACTGCAGGAACAACATATGGTGTAAAAATTTCAGGAGGAACTGGAACTATCGGAACGGACAGTACAGCAGGAGAGCATGTTTTAAACATCAGTGTTAATCTCGGTGGAGTACCTGTTGACTCAAAATCAATCAAAATATATCTTGTGAACGATGATACTGTCGTCGTTACTGCAACAGTTGCAGATATTGCAAGTGTTTCCTGTTCAATAAGCAGTAATTCTGTAAACTTAGGTACCTTATACCCAGGAGGAACATATGCAACAGGCTCTCATACAATAGGGACATCAACAACAAGCAACGGGTATTATTGGGCAGTATATGGAACAGGTGATGGATCTACTGATGCAGGACTATGGAGTGGAACAACTTTAATTCAATCTGGTCCAACTGCAACTTTGAATTTAGCAAGCCCTACGATATATGGTTTTGGAATGACACTCTCAGATCCAGACAATACTGACCCAGCGACAGTTACTACAAATTTTGTGAATACAACACCAGGGACATTTGGAACAATCGATAGATTGTATAGTGGAGCAAAGTTAGTACTATATCAAAATGGTATTCAAGCATCTTCTGAACCATCTACTGTAACATATGGAGCAAAAGCACAACCAACAGCAGCAGCAGGTGTATATACAGAGTATGTTTACTTCATATGTGGAGGTTACTACTAGTATCTTGTATAATAAACAAGTATGAATATTAATAAAATATGGAAATATATAAAGAACTGCTCCATTTCTCTTTTACTCTTAATACTTTTTTTTGCTCCATCTTTTTCTCAATCTGATCTCTCAATAGGTATTGCACCAGTATCACAAGCCCTTAAACTATCTCCTGGAGAAACATATTCTGATGAAATCGTATACTGGAATACATCTCAAACAACTAGAACGTATAAGGTTTTTGTTAGTGGTTTTACACAAATTGAAAATCAGCCTGGTACTGCAGTAATACTTACACCAGAAGATGATGCTAAAGCACCCTACTCTGCATCAAAATGGGTAACTGTTGAAAAAGACACATTAACACTTGAACCAAACAAAAATGTAAAGTTAAAATACACTATTACAGTACCAAAAGATGTAACCAATGGAGAATATAATGTTGAGATATTCTTAATTTCTGAAAGTGATTTTGCACAATCAGGAACAGCAGCATTTGCTAACTTAGCATCAGGAACACCAATTTTAATACAAATAGGAGATGAGTTTGTGGAGAATGCAGAACTCCTAAAGTTCATTACAGATAAAGATATATATGAGAAGATAAATGTAAAATTCCTTACAAGACTTAAAAACATAGGGGATACACATATAAAGCCAACTGGGGAAATTGTAATAGAAAATATCTTTGGTAAGAAAGTAGCAACAATACCATTTAATAAAACAAGCCAAAGTCTCATGAGAGATACAATTGGAGATTATGAAGACAACTGGAGTCAGTCAAGCTATATATCGCCTAACAAAGCAATAGCTGTAGGGCCAATGACAGCAAAGCTCATTGTAACATACAGAAGCTATCAGCCTGGATTTGCTGTACTAGAAGCAGAAACAACATTTTGGATAATTCCATGGAAGATAATTATTGCAATACTCCTTGTAATTATTCTCATAATTGCCTATAACATTTATAGGAAAAATAATAAAAAGAAAAAGAATGAAATTCATTAGAACTCTTTTAATGACAATAATGATATATACCATTATTGGTCTATCATTTATATATGCAGACAGTATTACTCCTGGTGTTATAAGGACAACCCTTTCTGCAGGAGAGCGAAAATACGAATCAGTTACCTTTACAAATGAACAAAACAATACAGTTGAACTTTCTATAAAACCATATGGATATAACCCACAAACTGATGAAATTACAGAGGACACAAAAGATATCTTTATTAAAGCAGATACAGATACAATAAAAGTACATGGAAAAAGCTCTGCCGAAATTAAATATGAAATATATCCACTTGATAATATGCAAGAAGGTACATACTTTAACATACTTGTAATAACCCCAGTAGTTTCAAATAAAAAGATTGATATTAATCCCTCAATATCACAGTTAATAATTTTAGATATAGTCTCACCACAAAATCAGGTAAAAGGTATTATGACAGACAGATATACAATAGACATTGAGGTTGTAAAAAAAGGCATTCCCTTCATAAGCCCAATGGTAATAAAATACAAAATTACAAATAACTCTAACTATTTATTAATTCCACAAGGAAGAATAGATATATTCAATGAGAAAAATACATATAAATCAATATATGTATATGTAAATCCTGAAAACCAGAAACTATACCCTGCACAGACACTTGAAAATGAAGTTAAAATCTCTCAATGGCATGTCTCTGACCTATTTTTAAATAGAATCGTTAAAGGAGAAATATATAATGGAATAGATGGCGTACCAAAACCAGTTGAAACAGAAGTAAAAAGTTTTACACTAGGTATTATTTTCCTCTTTATTGCAATACTATTAAGTATATTCTTAGTAAAATCAATACAAAGAGATAAAAAGAGAAAAAACAAAAAAGATTAAACCCCATTCAAGATCTCATTTGTCGTTTTAAATCCTATTTTTGCAACATTGTTTAACTCTTTTTCCCCATACCTTGAAACAAAGAGTTTGGCATTATCAATTACTGAAGTAGCACCTTTAGGAAAGTGAAAATTGTACTTTTCTTCCATTTTTCTCCACTCTTCAACAAAAATACCTCTTGCAATAATAGATGCAGCAGCAACAGCAATATCAGATTCTCCTCTATGAAATTGAATAAATTTAACATGTTTACCAAGAGGGCCTAATTCATTTATTACTCTACTCTTAATAGGTGAGAACTGATCTATAACAACATAACTACACTCAATACCCTTCTTTTTTAAGTCCTTAAGACCCATTTCAATAACTCGAGAGTGCTGTTTTGCAAGAAGAATAGATGCATTTTTATACTCCTTTGCCATTTTATTATAATCAGCTGGATAAACAATTGAGAAATAATAATATGGATAATCCCTTACCATATTAAACATTCTTTTTATTTTCTCGTCATTAAACTTTTTTGAATCAGCAAAACCTAACAATTTAACTTTCTTAAAGAATTCTTCATTTACAAAACACCCAACTACAACAAGGGGACCAAAATAATCACCCTTTCCTACTTCATCTACACCAATATGAGGAACAAATTCCTCATTAGAAGAACTACCATTTTGAAGTGATGATATTAAGGAGGTAAAATCCTCCCTGCCTTGAAATACAAGCTTACCACTAAAATACATGATTGCAACAGAACCCTTTGGACTTCTTAATCTGTATACAACATACTGATTCTCATCACTCTCCTCTCTCCATCCATATGCAATTAAGGTATCCTTAACTCTTTGATAATCTGTTTTTTGAAATTGAACTGTTACAGTATTTTGGTTAGCCATATTAAATATCCCTCCTTCCTTCCAATGCCTTTTTTAAAGTCAGCCTATCTGCATACTCCAAATCTGCTCCAGTAGGAAGACCCATTGCTAACCTTGATATATGCATTCTATTCTCTCTTACATACTTTCTAAAAAGGTCTTGAATATAGCTGGCTGTCGCTTCTCCTTCAAGACTTGGGTTCACTGCAACAATTAGCTCAATTCTCCTATTATTGTCTTCTAACTCTTTTTTAATTCTCTTTTCAAGCTCATTAAATCTTAATTCTGAAGCAGTTATACCCTCTGCAGGAGATATTACTCCCCCAAGAACAAAATACAACCCATTAAATACACCAGAGTTTTCAAAAGCAACAACATCTAGAGGCTCTTCCACTATACATATTGTGTTTTTATCTCTCAATGAGCTACTGCATATATCACAAATATCTTTATCAGTAACATTAAAACAAAGTGAACAGAATTTAATCTTTTCATCCATCTCTATTAAAGCATTTCCAAGCTTTGTAGCATCTTTATTAGGCGACCTTAGAAAATGATAAACCATTCTTGCAGCAGACTTAGGCCCTACACCTGGAAGTTTACTAAATTCATTAATAACATTTTCAACAGACTGCGGAAGTACAGACATATTAACCTAATAACCCTTTAATTTTGTCCAAATCAATATCCTGTGCCATTTCTTTTTGAAGCTTCTTCTGATAGTCCTTAAATGCTTCACTCATATCTTTTTTAAATCTATCAATCATATCTATATCCATTAAATTCTCATCTATTTGAATATCTTCAAACTCCTGAGCTCCATTCATTGTAATTTTCAGCATTTTATCCTTTGACTCTCCAGTTATCTTCTTTTCTCTAAGCTTACTTTGCATCTTTTTTGCTTCCATTTGCATCTTTATTAACTCCTTTGGATTAAGCATATTAATATCATGATAAAATTAAATATCTCTCATTAAGGATTATACATTAGAATACTACATACCAGCAAACATTGCTTCAACATCTATTTTTCCCCCTTCTTCTTTTCTTTCCTCCTTTATCTTTTTCATTACTTTTGGCTTTACATTAGGTAGATTTCTTAAAACTACATCTGCACTACTTTGTAATTTAGGTCTTACACTTTCATTCACAGAACAAACAATCCTGCAATGAGTACCCAGCGACTCAAAAAGGATTTTCCCTAAAATTTCTTTACTATTAGGAGAATCAATTTGATCTTTATAGAATTTAAAAGGTACTTCAATATTTAAAATATTTTCCTTAATACTAACAGGTTTTGACGAGTCTAAGAATGCAAAAAGTGTTGTATTAATTGGTTTAATTCCATTTATTATCTTTTTCCAGCTCTGTTGTATCTGGCTAATTTCAATGTTTATTACATCAGAGTTTATTACCTCAATACTTTCACTTTTCTTTTCTAATATTGTTCTTCCTTTTTTAACTCTCTCTTCTTTTGTCTTTATACCCCCGTCGGTATCTTCGTCTTTTAAGAATTTTGGTATAAGCATTTGCAGTATTAATACCTGATTCTGAGCACCTTTTAATTCATTCCCAACATTTAGAAACTCTGTAATTAAAGAAACAAGCTCTCTTTTACTTAAACCCTTTGCAAAAGAATAATCATTATCAATCTTTTTACCTGATATCATTGCAACCAAAACCTCTCTTAAAATTTCTAAAGTAAAATTTGTAAATTGGACTAAATTTGTTCCTTTATTCACTACTTCATCAATACACTCAAGTGCCCCTTTCCCATCGCCATTAACTAAAGAAGTAAGGAAATCATTAACCATGTAAACTTCCGGTATACCAAGTACTGCTCTTACTTCATCCTCTGTTATTTCCTTAGAATCTTCACTTCTAAGCTGGCTGTTTATAACAACATCTAAAAGAGAAAGAGCATCTCTAAAGCTTCCTCTTGCATTCCTAACAACAAGTTCCAATCCTTTTTCATCGATTTTTATACCTTCTTTTTTAAGAATTCCCTTTAATGTTTTTGAAATCTCTTCTTCAGTTCCAAGTCTAAAATCATATCTCTGACACCTCGAAAGTATTGTAGCAGGCAGTTTATGAACATCTGTTGTAACTAAGATAAAGATAACATGCTGTGGAGGCTCTTCTAAAGTTTTTAGAAGGGCATTAAATGCCTCTGTTGTAAGCATATGAACC
>ERZ1026796.248-NODE-248-length-46136-cov-5.790758_pt1 | contig 46136 bp, 34 predicted proteins | sample MGYA00520874_ERZ1026796 | MGnify/ENA primary metagenome ERZ1026796 (study PRJEB33270, sample SAMEA104284474) | anaerobic digester metagenome | biome: Anaerobic digester microbiome; feature: mesophilic sludge digester; material: Anaerobic digester biomass | place...
CGAGAACATTGGTCCGGACTGCCTCAATGGGGAAAAACTCACATGACGGGACCTGCTTCAGCGCTGCAGCATGAAAGACGTAATCCACCCCGTTCATTGCACTGTCAATGCTCAGCCGGTCACGCACGTCGCCAATAAAATACTTTATCTTGGAATTCTTGTAGAACTGCCGCATATCGTCCTGCTTCTTCTCATCTCTACTGAAAATCCTTATCTCCCGGATGTCAGTATCGAGAAAACGCCGCAGAACGGCATTCCCAAATGAACCGGTTCCACCAGTTATCAATAAACATTTTCCGTTGAAGTTCATTCCTTTATTTTGAAATTCTGTATGCGGTTATTTCACCTCATTAAAGCCAAAAACTGACTACACCGCTTTTTGATTAAACTTGAAATTGCCGTTTGTGGTATGATACTCAGGAATCAAATCTTTCATCAGATTCACCACCTCCATGTTTGAAAGGGAATAGAGATCCGTGAGGAGGGTATCAATTTTTTCCAGTACCAGCTCACCATCGATCTCCTCAACAAGTGCTTTCCTGATTTTTTCGTGGTGGGTTGGGATGGTTTTTTCATGATCGGTCACCAACTCCTCATAAAGCTTCTCACCGGGCCGCAAACCAATATATTCAATACGAATATCCTTGTCGGGAATGAATCCCGAAAGCTTTATCATAGCTTTTGCCAGATCGGCAATCTTGACCTGCTGTCCCATATCGAAGACATAAATCTCTCCTCCCTGCCCCATGAATCCTGCTTCAAGCACCAACTGACAGGCTTCAGGGATGGTCATGAAATAGCGGTACACCTCGGGATGTGTTACCGTCACCGGGCCACCACTTTCTATCTGTCTGGCAAAAATTGGAATGACTGAGCCGTTGGAGCCAATAACATTACCGAAGCGGGTAATTATAAACTGTGTATTATGTCCGCCTTCCTGGGCAACCGATTGAACAACATGCTCGCACAAACGTTTTGAGGCGCCCATCACGCTGGAGGGATTAACCGATTTATCAGTTGATATCATTACGAATTTCTCCACACCATACCTGACAGACAGCTCTGTGACTGTCCGGGTACCGCCCACATTAACGCGAATGGCTTCGTGCGGATTCTCCTCCATGAGGGAAACGTGCTTATAGGCTGCTGCGTGGAAGACGATATGCGGACGGTGTTCTTCGAATATCTGTTCCATCCGTGCCTTGTTGGTCACATCAGAGGGAAGTATGCGGAACCTGATATCAAGAAATTTTTCCCTCAGTTCATTCTGCAGGAAGAAAAGTGGAGTTTCAGCCTGATCAACCAGGATGACCCTCTCACAATGGAAACTTGTCAACTGGCGGGCAATCTCCGACCCTATTGAACCGGCCGCACCGGTAATCATTATTGTTTTGTCCGACAGTCCTTTCTTTATCAGGTTGATATTAAGCTTTATAGGATCACGCCCGAGAAGGTCTTCAAGATCAACACGTCTTAGCTGTGGCAACCGCAATTGCCCTGAAACCCATTTATCCACTTCGGGAGTGTCGAGCACCTCCAGGCCCAGATGAACTGCTTCACGAATTATGCTGCTCTTTTTGTCAACGCTGAGTGCCTTAATGGCAAACACCAGGCTTTCTATCCTGTTTTTCTCAATGAATGCCGCACTCAATGCAGACGGTCCATAGACAACTATGCCGTTGATTTTCTTTCCCTGTTTGCCTTTATCATCATCAATGAAACCAGATACGAGAAACCCGTAACGAGGGTCACTCATTATAACCCTCTTGACAACAAACCCCAGCTCTCCGGCACCATATATAAGAACTCTTTTTTTACTGATACTGGTACGGGTGGCAAAAAGGAATATCATCTTGATAATAATCCGTCCGGCAAAAATGACAATTGACACAACCACATAATGAATCAGGATAATTGAGTGGGGTATTACCAATAAATCACCCAAGTGCATCCGCTTGCCAAAAAAAGAGAAAAGAACCAGAATCAGGGCTGAGCAACTGGTAACAATAAATACCAGTGTAATATCAGTGAGGGTGGTATGTCGCAGTAGACCGCTATATGACCTGAAGATAAGACAGAATATTGCGTAAACTGCCGTGGCAATCAAGCCCTGCCACATAAAAACCTCAAGCCATTCCCCGGGAATACTGAAGTTGAATCTCAGGAGATAAGCAGCTACAAATGCCAGGAATACGAGGGTTAGATCTGCTGCTAATACCAGCCACCTGGGAGCAGAATACCTGTTGAAAAGGTCAAGTGCCCTCCTCCTCAGTTTCAAAATCCTTGATGGGTTAATAAACGCCATTTCTTCCCTTTCCAATATCCACTAAACAATCTGACAATCAAACACTTTTTGCCAGGCAATCTCATCTCTGAAAAGTGCCTTTTGTTCACGTCAGGGCATGCTTCCGCCCCGTCAGTCCCAGTGTCCTTCTTCTGTAAACGCCTATAAATGCATGTAATTGCAATAGGTTTGTTTTTTTGTTAACCTGTTACAGGAAAAGAAGGCGTCTGGTCGGACAAGGCTATGCACATATCTTCCGCAGTGTGAATTTAATCAAAGAAACGTTTTCTGTCAAATTTGGTTTCCCTTATAATCCCCAAAATATGTGCATTTCCAAACTATATATCACCCTTTTTCAGCTGCTCAGTGGCACTATTTACCTTATTGACAAACGAGGAGGCGCAGTTGGTCAAAATATAAATGATTTTGACGAATGTAATCAAATTTTTGATCTATTATAAAACACTTGAAATCAATGACATAATTCCGCCGTAAGCTTCTTACGGCATGTCATGAGTGTAACAAAACCATCCATTCATCGTTAAAAATTACGTGTTGGTCAAAAGAAATGGTATATTTGTCAACTTTCGTCAAAATATGAAGTACACCTTTACTGCCATTCTCCTGCTTGCCACTGCTGTGCTCAATGGTCAGACTATCCTGACCATTGAGGGGAAGACATACACGAACCAGGACGATACATGGCACGGGGTGAATATTGCGCGATCAAAACCTACAACCCTTACTTTCAGGAACAATGCCATAACCTCCGTAAACCGGTATGGCTACCTTCTTTCAGCCGGTGATGAGGTTCCCGGGGCGTATAACAATAATCTTGACGGTGCTGTTATTACAGGAAATATGCTCACCTGGAACGGAACACCGGAGACCGGAATCATCCCTCATGGTATCTTTACCGGATACAATATCAATGTACAGGTAAAATACAACTATCTGAACAAGGTGCCCATGGCTATCATCCGCAAATCAAACGGGATGACAGATGTTTCAGGTGTTGTATCATACAATATTGTAAAGAATCCGGGAGTCGGGGTTGTAGTAAAGGGTATGAATGGTGTCAGGATTTTTAACAATACCTTCTACAGCTCACTCACAACTACCCAAACCAACAGGGCTTTCATTGATATATATGAAAACCCTAGTGTTACACCGGCAGGGTCTGCAAAAGGCGTCAAAATCTACAACAATGTATTTTATACAAAGAACAGGCTCAGAAATATAAGTATAACTTCAGCCTGTCTTTCCGGTTTTGAATGCGATTACAATATTTATTACTGTGAGTCAGGCACCCCTGTTTTCCAGGTTGATGGTTCATTGAAGACCTTTGCTGAATGGCAGGCAATGGGCTATGACACTCATTCAAGAGTTATAAACCCGAATTTCAAAGACCTGGTAAGCTTTGTTCCTGCGGCACGGCTTGATTATGGCACTGATCTGGGCCAGGCATTTGCTACAGGATTGGCTGTAGATGCAAAATGGGGAACCACGAGCCCTGCCACAGCAACACAGAACGGCAGGTGGCAGGTGGGAGCTGTTGTTTACAAGGAAGTGGCAGAACCTGCACCTCTCCCGAAATACTCGGGTTCAGTAATTAATAATGCCACTCCTGCCAGGCTTGAAATGACGTTCAGCCTGGCTCTTGCAAATATACTACCCGCGACCTCCACCTTTAATGTAAAAGTGAACGGCACATCCAGAACTGTCAGTGCTGTTACAGTCTCCGGCACTAAGGTGACACTGACACTGGCAAGCCCGGTGGCACATGGCGATGCCGTTACAATAGCCTATACAAAACCATCGACAAACCCTTTACAGACAACTGCTGGAGGGCAGGCAGAATCGTTCAGTGCACAGAGTGTAACCAATAATGTTGCTGCTCCCCTGCCAGCGCTTGTCAGCAGGGTTGTTGAAAATGCATCGCCCTCGGCCCTGGTGTTGACATATAACATGTCACTGGCAAGCATTATACCGGCTGCATCGGCTTTCGCCGTAAAGGTTAATTCAACCGCCAGAGCAGTCAATTCGGTAGCTGTCTCCGGCACTAAGGTGACACTGACACTGGCAAGCCCGGTGGCACATGGCGATGCCGTTACAATAGCCTATACAAAACCATCGACAAACCCTTTACAGACAACTGCTGGAGGGCAGGCAGAATCGTTCAGTGCACAGAGTGTAACCAATAAGATAGCTGCCCCGGTCAATTCACCACCACTTATAGACATCTCTTCTCCCACGAAAAGCACCGGGTTCATTGCACCTGCAACAATAACAATAGAGGCAAATGCCACAGATCGTGACGGAAGAGTTGTCATGGTTGAGTTTTATAATGGCACAACCAAACTTGGAGAACGCACTTCGGAACCATGGTCTTTTACTTGGAAAGAGGTTAATGAGGGTACATACTCAATCACTGCTGCAGCTACTGATAATTCAGGAGCCAGAACAGTCTCATCAGCCGTTAAAATAGTTGTTGAGAAAGCTGTCACTGCAGTCAACCTGGCACCATCAATTGCAATCATATCACCAATTAATACATCCCTGGAAGCTCCGGCAACGGTTACACTTACTGTTGATGCCTCAGACCCCGACGGATCAATTACCAAAGTTGAGTTTATGGCAGGGGGAGTAAAGATCGGAGAGAGCTCTGTGTACCCCTTTTCCTTTACCTTTCAATGTGATACGACCGGAGTGTACGAGATAACAGCTGTAGCCTGGGACAACCTGAATGCCACCGCCACATCAGCCCCTGTGACAGTCTCGTTCAGTCTGAGACGTGAACTACCGGACCTTGCCACTCTTTACCCATCTCCTAATAATGGCGTTTTTACAGTAGAGTTTAATCCCTTTACCGACTCCCTGAGCGAAAAAAGACTTACTATTCTCAGCCTTAGTGGCAGAACAGTGTTTTCAATCCCAATTTCAGATGAAGAGACATCCAAACAGGTTGACATCTCAGGTGTGGTTCCCGGCATTTACATAATGCATATTACAGAAGCGAACAGGATCCTCACGGCTAAAAGGTTCATTATATATTAAGTTCTTACGATTAACAGTTCGTAAATACATTTCCTTTTTTATCTGATCTGCAGGTTACTGCATGACTACATCCATTTCAACACGTAAGAATTTTCTGCCGGTATGCATCATTGGCACTTAATTTGCATTTTTTTTAATCAACACCCCTTTTCATAATACTTATTTAATGAATAATGCGTTTGGTAAGTAGTTTTAATCATATAATTATTATGTCAGCCAATAAGAGACTACAGGGATTATTTCTTTTAACATATATTCTTACGTGTACACTGCTTATGAGCAGTTGTATCAAAGACCCAACTTTGCCGGTTGTGAACACTGGAGAAGCTGTGCAGGTCACAATAAACTCAGCAGAAGTTGGCGGAATAATCATCGATGACGGAGGTGCTGAAATAACAGCAAGAGGGTTCTGCTGGTCCAAGGCTTCTACACCTTCAATAAATGATGAAATGATTCCGGCAGGAATCGGCACAGGTGAATTCAGCAGCACCATTGAAGGTCTGGAACCCAATACCAGATATTACTTACGTTCATTTGCTGAGAATAAGGTAGGTATTGCATATGGTAATGAAGTCACATTCTTAACAGGCATAGCACCTCCTGTAGTAACTACAGCTCAGATTTCGGGTATCGGTGCTGATACGGCCATCTGCGGTGGGACTATTACCTATGACGGTGGCACTGCTATTGAAGCCATGGGGATTTGCTGGAGCAAAGAGCCCATGCCAGATATCAACGACCCCCATACCACTGAAGTACCTGGAACAGGAAACTTCACCAGTACCCTGTTAAACCTTGAACAGGCAACTGTCTATTATGTGAGGGCATACGCCAGTAACGGCAGTTGGACAGTATACGGTGAAGAATTTTCTTTCCGGACAAAGCTTTCAGATGCTGACGGAAATCTTTACAATACAGTTCTAATAGGTTCTCAGCTCTGGATGACTGAGAATCTGAGAACTACGAAACTTAATGATAATACGGCAATTCCGGAAATCCAGGATAATGCGCAATGGGTTAGCCTGACAACGCCAGAATATTGCTGGTATGACAACAATATTAACTTCAAATCTACGTACGGAGCTCTGTATAACTGGTATACAGTCAATACAGGCAAACTTTGTCCCACCGGATGGCGTGTGCCTACTGATACTGATTTCAGTGTTCTCGAGACGACCCTTGGAATGGCAGCCAGCCAGGCTGAAGTCTGGGGATTCAGGGGCACAGATCACGGTCTGAAAATGAAAAACACCATCGGTTGGGATGAGAATGGGAACGGGACGAATTCCAGTGGATTTACTGCCTTGCCCGGAGGATACCGTTACGGCTTGGATGGCATGTTCGTGCTCCAGACTACGATAACCTACTGGTGGACTGCTTCGGAGCACGATGCAGACCGAGGATGGTACAGAAGGCTTGACAGCTCAAGCGATCAGGTCTACAGGGCATCCACTTCGAAGAAAGGCGGAAAATATGTCCGTTGTGTCAAAAACTGAGGCTATGAAACTTTTACGGCTTACAGTCGTATAAAACTGATAGGACTGCACTACTTTATAAACTAACATATTAATAATCAATACTAGTGTCATGAAAAAAGGATTAACATTTTTTGCATTGGTCGGTTTGATGTCAGCAATGGGATTGTTCCAGGGCTGCAAAAAAGCAACCGTACCGGAGCTGACCACCGCAGCAATCAGTGAAATAGGACTAACATCAGCAGTTTCCGGGGGAACCATCATAGCGGATGGAGGAGAGGAAATAACCGTGAAAGGGGTCTGTTGGGGCACATCCGTGAATCCGACGGTTGCTGATTCAAAAACCAGTGATGGTAAAGGAACAGCCAATTTTGTCAGTAATCTTGTCGGTCTTGCCGAGGGGACTACATATTATGTACGTGCCTACGCAACCAACGAGGTGGGAACTGCTTATGGCAACGAACTGACATTTACCACAAACGAGGTAACAGCCGCTGTACTTACAACTTCTGAGGCAACAAATATTACCTCCACCACTGCAACTGCCGGAGGTAATATCACAAGCGCCGGCGGTGGCACAATCACCGCCAGGGGAATATGCTGGGGCACAGCACCAAATCCCACCACAGCAGGCAACAAGACAACAAATGGTACAGACATCGGGACCTTTACAGGTAACATCACAGGTCTTACAGACGGCACAACTTACTATTACAGGGCATATGCAATCAACAGTGCAGGAACAACATATGGTCAGGAATTCAGCTTCATCACACCTGTCACAGATATTGAAGGCAATTTGTACAAGACAGTGGTTATAGGGACAGAAGTCTGGATGGCTGAAAACCTGAAAGTCACAAAATTCAATAATGATACTGAAATCCCTCTGGTTGTAGAAGCTGTTGACTGGATAGTACTTACCGGCGCAGGCTATTGCTGGTACAACAATGATCCTGATTATAACAAGCCATTATTTGGAGCAATATACAACTGGTACGCTGCCAGTGCATCAAATATCTGTCCTACCGGATGGCACGTACCAACAGATGCGGAATACAATGCTATGGAGGTTTCACTTGGACTACCTCTGGCAGATGTTGACATCTGGGGATCGAGAGGCACGGACCATGGATCAAAGATGAAGAGCACTACCGGATGGAATGCAGGGCAGAACGGGACAAATACGAGTGGTTTCACAGCCCTCCCTGGAGGATACCGCTACTATTCTGACGGTACATATCAGGGTCAGAATACCTATGAGTACTTCTGGACTGCCACAGAGCACGATGCAGACAGGGGATGGTACCGTTTGCTTGAAGGCAGCAAGACAAATGTCTACAAAGCTTCAGGTGACAAAAGAGCCGGGAAAGCAATTCGTTGCATAAAAGACTAAAACATATAATGATATTTAAGAGAAGGCTGCCAGTCAAGGCAGCCTCTTTTTTTTGTGGTCATCCTGAGCTTATAATAGTTTAGTATATTTGGGAAAAAAGAAGATGAAACTGTGGCTTGCATTATCATTAGTTTTATTGATAACAGCCTGTAGATCAAATAACGACGAGATGACGAAGATAATATTCCTTCATCACAGTACGGGAGAAGCTATCTGGAAGGGAGGGACTAACAGGTACCTGTACAGACTAACTGGAAAGGGAGATGTCCAGAAGTACTTTGATGCCTATAACCGGAAGAACAAGACCAGTTATGAAATAAACGCACAGAACTTCCCCAAGAGTGCTCCTTATGGATGGAACAACTATCCTTACGATTATTATAATATCTGGGTTAAGAATGCCGGTTCCGCCCCCTTTATGGAGGAGCCTACGCTGGAGATACTTACTCCCGAATATGATGTAATAATCTTAAAGCACTGTTTCCCTGTCAGCCGCATCTTGCCTGATAGCGGATCACCTGACATAGATTCTGATATAAAGAGTCTGGAAAATTATAAACTACAGTATGGCGCACTAAAGGAAAAGATGCATCAATTCCCGGATAATAAGTTTATAGTATGGACTCCGGCTGCAAACACGAAGCTTAAGTCGAAGGAGGACGAGGCACTCAGGACACGCGAGTTCTATGACTGGGTGATCAATGAATGGGATGAAAAAGGCGATAATATATTCATCTGGGATTTTTATAATTACGAGACTGAAGGCGGTCTTTACCTGACTGACTCAAATGCACACAGTCCGGATAATTCACATCCTGGCCTTGAATTTTCCGCAAGGCTCGCTCCGCTTTTCGGTCAGTTTATCATTGATGTTATGGAATCAAAAGTCAAATAAGCGGGTCTGCCAATAATTAATTGCGATGACATTAAGGCAGATCATATCCAGAATTCAGATTAAGTTATTGGAGAAAGCCAGTAACAGTACTCGAATCAGATATCTGAGAAGTCAAGGTATGAAAATAGGCAGTGGCTGCCTGATAGGAACCATGAACTTTTCTACGGAACCCTATCTTATTGAAATCGGTGATCATGTAGCAATTGCTGATGATACTGAAATAGTAACACATGACGGAGGGGTTTGGTGTTTCCGGGACGAAATAAAAAATGCCGATCTTTTTGGGAGAGTAAAGATCGGCAACAATGTGTTTATCGGGAACAACTGCACAATTCTTCCCAACACTACAGTCGGAGATAATTGTATTATAGGTTCCGGCAGTGTTTTAAGGGGAAGGTTTCCCGAAAACTCGGTTATTGTCGGGAACCCTGCAAAGGTTATTACGGATATAAAGGTTCAGAAGTTTTTATATCTGCAAAACCCCGATCTGCTTCAAACAAAGGGGCTGAAGAGAAAGGAAAAAACAGCTTATATCAAGAAACACTTTGGGATAGAGTAATTTCCACTGATCGATAGGCACCGAAGCAAAAAAGCCAGGTTGCTGCGTCGTGAAATGCTATTTTGCCACATATCCACCATCAACGATCAGATTTGTACCGGTAATCCATTTTCCTGAATCGGATAGGAGAAAAACACAAGCATTAGCGATGTCATCACTAGTTCCAAGCCCGAGAGGATGCAATCCGCTTATCCTGTTTCGGGATTCCTGATCTTTACTATATACAGCTCGTTGGGACATTGGGGATTCCACAACACCCGGAGATATTGTGTTTACACGGATACACCTGGATGAGAGTTCTACAGCCAAAGATTTTGCAGAAGCTACAAGTGCCCCTTTTGTCATTGAGTAGAGAACTTTGCCACTGTCTCCAACAACACCCATTACTGAGCTTATAAAAATCACACAGCCTCCGGTTATGGAGAAATATGAGGGCTTAACGACCAGCCTGGTCAGGTTCATGGGGCCAATTACATTAGTCTTGAAAAACAGCTCCATTTTTTCAGGTGTACTCGAATTTATTGGCAGAGTAGTGGATATTCCGGCACAATTAATCAATCCGTCAATTTTACCCCTCGTGCTTACCAGATCCGGGATAATCTCTTCCACTTTTTTATAGTCAACCAAATCAACTGCATATTTGATATGTCTTTCCGGTTCTTTCATCATTTGGAGAGTAGTATCCAACCTTGCAGAGTCCCGGCCAAAGAGAACCACCCTTGCACCCATTTTACTGCATACAACAGCACACTGTCTTCCGATACCGGAGGAGGCTCCCGTTACCAAAATCAATTTGTTTTCAAGTGAAAAAGGGTCGAATTGTGGATCCTTCAGCTGGGTATATTTCATACTTCAACTATCTCAGTGATGTAACAATCTTCCAAATCTATTAGGGCAGTTCCCCAGGTCAAACCAACACCAAATCCACTCAATAATAACCGCTTATGTCCTGAAAGCTTACCTCTGAGTTCGGATACAATGGTGAGGGGAATGGATACTGATGAGGTATTTCCGTACTTTTCAATTGTCGATGGGATCTTGTCAAGTGGCAACTTAAGTTTCTTTGCCAGGAATCCGTTAATATAACTGTTCGCCTGATGAAAGATAAAATAGTCAATACTGTTAAGTTCCACCGCTGAAAAATCGAGCAACCTATTGAAATCTCTTGGGACTTCCCTTATCACGAAGTTAAAAACGTCTGCTCCGTTCATGTATCCATGCTCTTCTGAACGAATATTACCATACTCATCGATTACCTTTTCAGTAACCGTTTCGCATGAGCTCATTTTCCGATACCCGCCTGCAGGTATTTTAATAAGGTTTTCTCTCGATCCATCCGAGTTCAGAGAAAACCAGCTGTTACGGAAGATTTCCTTATTCTCAACCAGTGCGGCTACCCCGCCATCTCCAAAGAGAAAACCTGTCTTCCGATCCTTTAGGGAATAGACTTTTGAACGGGTTTCACCATCCAGGATCAACGCTTTCCGAAATCCACCACAACTTAGCATCGAGAAAGCAATTGTGAGACCATATAGAAATGCCGAACATCCAAGATTAATGTCAAATGCTATTGTTGATGTTGGCAATTTTAACCTCTCCTGCAGCAGAATTGAAGTAGCAGGCATGCGGTAATCCGGAGTCTGAGAGATGAAAATGAGCAGATCGATTTCTTCCCGATTTAATCCCATTTCAGAGATTAGCTTCTCAGCCGCGGCAAAGCACAGGTCTGAAGAGCATGTATCCTGGTCCACAAACCGGCGTTCTTTTACACCAATTTTTTCAACCACCTCTTTTACCTCTTCCTCTCTGAAATAAAGGTTAGAGTCATAATTATTTATAACCTTTCCCGGAACGGCAGCAGCCAGTCCGGAAATGCCTACATTCTGAAATTGCAGTAACCCCATAACTCTTATCTGGATTCTACCAGATTGACAAGATCTTTTACTGTGTGATAATTATTAAATTCTTTCATCTCAATTTCAATTCCGAAGTCGCTGTCTAGCATCGCAAGAACTGACAGTTCTGTGAGAGAACTATAAGTTTCATAATCACGAAATTTGTCCTCTTCATTAATATTAGCAGCTTCCATTTCAATTGCATCTGCAAGAGCTTTAATCAGTTTTTCCTTCATATACGGTTATTTAGAAGTGAATTGTTTAAAATACTCTCTCATTCAGACTACAGGTAAACACATGTTAGTTTCCTTAAGGAGTAATTCACATAATCTCGATTTAATTGCCTGATTGAGCCTGGAATGATTTTGAAAAAAGGGCAAATCCATCACTATTTGCATCATATACAATATCGTCAAGATATATTTTAGAATCTTTGGTGATATCCCGTTTCAAAACCACATCATCTGCAAGGCAAGCTGGCAATGCGGCTTTAAGCATATTGTCTGCACAATTTTCTATTAATCCGTAACTGGCATAACCTCCAAAGCCGTCCAACCTTTCACCCTTCTTCAGATCTTTCTTTGCATAGGCATAAACATTTGTTTTAAAACCGAAGTCGGGTTTCAGAACTGCCCTGTTGTTAAGGACTACTTCGGCAACCGTAGCAGCAAATTCGAAATGGCACAGGTGATAGGGACGATAAAACAGGTAAAAAGGACCCGGGCCCATATCCGGAGGCAACCAACTCAGTGTACTTTTCTGATAGGGGTGGTCAGTATATCCTATTACGAAGACACCGCCCTTAGGCTTTGCATCGAGCACATAATCAACAATCGGGTTTTCTCCATTCCAGATTTTCTTAAAATCAAAGTGGTCAAATATCTCATATATACTGTCCATTTTCGGACCGTACATCCCCGGAGTTGCGACATAACCTCCAATTCCATTTGCCATTACAGCCATTTCCACACACAGTTTTGTGCCGTCAGAATAAGATGAGCACATTTTCGGATCGAGATCACGTTTTTCAGCTTCTCCCTTAATTGAGTAAGGGGTTACATGCCGGTCCAGAAATCCTTTCATATTTCCAGCCATCACAATTTTGAACCCCATGAATTCAACTTCATCAATAATCCGTTTAATTACTGCCGGCTGATCTCCATCACTTACTGTATAAACCAGGTTATTCTTCCGGGCCTTTGACAATAAATAACTCCCATACATCAGGTCTGCTTCGTAATTCATCATAATCAGATGCTGATTATGGTCAAGAGCCTTTTCGCCATAGAGGGCACCTCCAACTATAGAGCTGGTGGCTTCAATAAAAACCCTGATCTGTTCACAGCTTGCTATCAAATTCCCGTCTTCACATACTGCAAGCTGTCCCTTCTGAATTGCTTCATTCATTTCAGCAAGACTATTAACTACCTTATAGTTATAATTAAACTGCTTTGCGACCTCAATTGCTCTGTTCAAGTTAATGTCGGCAATAGCACAGCATTCTATTCCGGGGGTAAGTGCAGATTGAAGCACCATTCCTCTACCGATAGAGCCAATACCAACAATCCCAATTTTTATTGGGGATTTTACTCTCTTCAGTTGATCCAATAAGCCAAACATATGTATCCTCCTTGATTAGTATATTTCGAATATAATTTTTTTAAATGTACGTTCAGTGTCTCCAAACCATAATTTTAACATTAAGTGAACAGCCTTTCAATAAAATTTGATACCGTTATTTCAGGAGAAAATTTCGTGTCAAAGGTATTTGCATTAGCCTTTGCATACAAGGCTGCCTTTTCAGGATTCTTCAAAAGCTCGTTCACATTTCCCGCAATTTCCTCAGGGTCATCATAGGCAAATTGTTCCTTGAAGAACGGGTTTTGGTAATATAATTCCTTATTGTTACTGATTGTTTGACCGATTATTGGTTTTCCCATGGCCAGAAGTTGTCCAAGCTTTGATGAAATGCCATCATGAGGCCCCCTGACATATATTGCGACTTTTGACCTGGCTAAATGACGAAAATAATCACGCATTTCATATACCGCAGGTTGAACAAAATATTGATGATTATCAGGCAATTTCTGGGTTGGAGCAAAGCCGACAATAACCTTTGTCTTAACAGTCGCTTGAAGGGCCTTCATTACTTCAAAACGAAATTCATTCAAAATCTTGTGCATCGGATAATAGGGCATAACAAAGAACACGTTAAGGTCAGATTCTGTATTCCGAAGGCGCCTCAGATAATTTAATCTTGGATTCCTGAACATAAGATTGAGACGCTCCTTAGATTCTTTAAATGTCCAGTTATTATTACTGCCAGGAATAATTCGAGGCATGAATTTGATCATGTTATCAATATGCAAAGGAAAACTAGGACCGATTGGAATAATCTTATCTTTAAATTTCTTTATTAAAATATCGTTGTCAATTGCATTCGCATTATAGTTTGTTTTAAAATAATATTTGACTTCTTCAAGTACCGGAATAATGTACCCTTCGTTCCTATAATTGGATGAATGGTCACTACGATCTATGCAGAAGAAAAAGCTATCATCCCCCTGTTTGAATTCAAAGAATCCCAAACGTAAAACAAATTTGCCCCATTCTCCATTCCGGGGCGCTTGCTTTAAAAAATCTGGCTTGTCTCTTTTAATTATGAACTTATAGTTAAACCGCGGTTGGTTTGACAAGAACCCGTTAATATAGAAGCTAATAGCTGTTATTTCGCCACAATCATAATAAATTATTTCCCTGATTTCTCTATTGGTCTCCATGTTACAGTTTCTTAGAATTATTTATAACAAAATGCCATTAGTCTGTATTATATTCATTATCAATTATAAAAAGCCCTATCAAATCCAACCATAAGGCTTGCGGGTGGGAGGATATAGCAAAAGAGATCATAAATATTTCAGAATAGACTTGCCTTTCTACGGGTTGTTAAGATGCGTCTTATCGATCCGAAAATAACTTTCCAGTTATTGATGTAACTTTCGGGTGCATGTCTCAAAAGATATAAGCCAAAGGCGGAATTGAGCCAAAGGTAATATCTGAGATTCACCAGGTGTTGAGATCTGGTTTGCCTGCTTCTTGAGGCACTTTGAGTAATGCCTGAGTCCGTAGTATAATACCTCCTCAGGGGCTTATTATAGCATATCACTTTATATTTACGGCTAAAGTGATACCACAGGTAGCTTTCAGGGAAATGGGAGCCTTTCACAACAGGAAACAATCGTGTTTTTAGGATGTCGACTCTAATGCAGCCCCATTTTTCACCTCTGAGTTTATATCGGAATTCAAGCTCTACATTATTGGTAATCAAACCATCCTCAGGGAATAATGTTCCGACAATCCGGTCAGAATCATTGTCCAGGCACAGAACATTTATGCCACTAAGCCCTTGCCTTAGATCACGATGTATCTCTTCCCATTTGTCATGGAAAAACTTCAGGGTTTCAGGCAAGAAATAGTCATCGGCATCTGCAGGCACAAACAGAGTCCCGCGAGCCAATTTTACAGCCCTGTTCCATGAAATATGTTTACCTGAATTGGGCTGTTCAATGTGCTTCGCATCAAGCTCAGGATGGTCCCGAAGATATGCCTTTATGATGTCAGCGGAGGCATCAGTTGAGCCGTCATTTATAATAATCCATTCGAAATTCCTGAATGTCTGGTCGCTAATACTTTTAAGGACGCGGCTTAAATGTTGTGCTCCATTATAAACTGGTGTAAAAACTGTAAAATAGGGCTCTGATACATCATCCGTTGAAATCATACTATGCTGCAATTGTTAAACACATACAGTTATATAGGAATAAAGTGTATATTTAGTTTGTTCTGACAGGGAACAAAATCCAAACTAAACAGCATAATTGATATAATCTGCTGTTGGATTCTTCGCCTTAATAATTCTCGCCGGATTACCGTGCACCACTGAATCATCCGGAACATTAAAATTCACATATGAATTCGGAGCGATCAGAACATTGTTGCCAATCTGGATATTCCCTATTATAACAGAGCCTGCTCCAATCCACACATTGTCACCGATTGAGGCGAATCCTTTCCTATCTCCGGCTATGCCACGGCCGATAGTAACCAAATGGCCAATATTACAGTTTTTGCCTATCCTGACCTGCCCAATAACAACTGAACCAATATGACTCGTCAGATAGAATCCCTTGTCAATCTGAGCCTCTTTGTTTATCTCAAAACCGTATTTGAAGCGATATCTTTTTAACAGTAGTCTGTACATGATTCCCGTAAGGGACTTTTTCCTATGCATTGTCACCTTCCTGTAGAGAAAGGTATACCTGAAACCCGGATATTTCAGTCCCTTAATCAATCCCCTGGTTCCATGCAAACCAAAATGACGATAGAGGTCAGCCTTTATTACCTGATTCATTATTCCCCATTAGTAAAATCCAATAAAGCAATTCTTCATCTTCCTTCTCTTTCTTAAATCAAGACCTGCGTCCGGCCTTCTCATCAGTATCGATTATTTCGACATTAATCCCGTACTTTGCCAATAAGAACGCTATATCGTTATTATTAAAAGCCTCACCCGGCTGGGGAGGCACAAGTGTCAATAACCCCTTTGCGTTAAGATCTTTCAGTGTGTCAGCCATTTCATTCACCTTGAAACAAATATGATGAAAGCCACCGCCTCTGTTCACAAAGTTGATCAGCGACTGATTATCCAACAGCGGTTCAATAAGTTTAATAAGCAGGCTCTCATCTTTTGAGAGAAATACAACTTTTACCTTTTGTAAAGTATTAATTACTATATCAGTCATTTGCCGGTATCCAAAAACACGCTCCCAGTAGGAGATCCCCTCCTCAATGTTTTTAACAGCAAAGCAAATGTGGTCCAGCTTCATAATTTACATATTATGCCAAATTCATTTTGATTTATTCCCTGACAGTAATTTCAGGAATAATTCTTCATGGTCTTTGGCAACCTTATCCCATGTGAAATCGGACAGAACCCTGTTTCGTGCCCTGTCAGCATTATGCTTAATTTCTTCTGGAGAGGATAATGATTTCTCGAGGGCATTTTTCAGTGACTTCACGTCTCCCTTTTTGAACAGGATTGCATCATCTGATACAGCATAAAGGTTCTCCTTAATGTCACTGCAAATTATCGGAGTTCCCAATCCCATTACATTAAGGATAACCGGAGATAAGCCTTCCACATCGGATGGCTGAATATAGCAATACGCATTCTTCATCAATCTAAGGGAATCATCTCCGTAAACAAAACCAGGAAAGACAACTCTCTTATCTTTTGTAGAGAGCAATTTTTTTTCGTAATCAGAGGGATTTGGCGATCCTCCTACAAGTACAAGTTTCTTATCTGTGACAACCATCTCGTAGGCCGGAATGAGGTAGTGCAGACCCTTATCCGGTATAAACCTCCCTACAAAAAGAAAGTACTCCTTCTCTTTCAGCCCAAGTTTCTTGAAAATATCATCTTCATGTTCAAATTCAGGGACATCGCTGCCGAAGGGTATGAAATCATATTTCCTGGCAAAACGCTTTTCAAAATGCTCCCGGGCAAACACATTATCGAAGATTACTGCATCAGGCACATGGGCTGTAATAAATGATGAGAACCTTAAATATAACCTGCCATACCATGGCCATTTATCTCTGTTCCAATCAATTCCATCCTGGCTGATCGCAACTTTTTTCCCTGCAAGTCGCAACAGCAGTGCCCAGATACTGTTGCCACCGTTTTGAATATGAACAATATCAGCCTTGTTTCTGAAGATTATATCAAAGGTACATTTAAAGGAATGAAGAAGCGTGTCGAAGCCTTTTCCCGAAACAGTCTTAAAGTATTTCAGTTGTACTCCCTGGAAGTGATCTCCCAATGTTTTCTGGCCTGGGTAAAGCCGATTGTATGCCAGAACTTCGTGCCCGAGTCCCAGAAGTCTTGGAAACAATTCCGAAGCGAATTTGTCTGCTCCCGCACATCCTTCCCTTGGAGGAATTGATCTGAATCCAAACGCTGCTATTCTCATCGTAATCTTCAACCAAGATAGCCCGTATAGTAATTATCAATATATTCCTTAAGAGCAACTCTCCAATCCCTCATAAGATTCATGTTACGTATATCAAGTTTCCTGTTGATCAACCTTTCACAAGGAGGTCTTTCAGCAAAATATGTATCCTTAAAAAAGTCTGACCCGACCGGAGTAAGCTCAATAGTATTGTTTAATTTCAATATCGCAAGAAGTTCTGCTGCCACTTCAAAACGGCTTGTCTGCCCTCCGCATACCATATTATAAAGTCCCCAGTATTCTTTCTCGAGAAGGGCTTTGACATTTCTTGCAAAATCATGAGTATAGGTTGGAGTTCCATCCTTATCATCGACAATAAAAAGCTCCTGTTTCCCATCCTTGATCTGCTTCATAAGCTTCTGGATGAATTTCTTGTCTTTCACAGGGCCTGAGCCCATCATCCAGCCTGCCCGGCAAACGAGATACCTTTTTGCATTCTCGATTACAAACCTTTCTCCCATGTACTTAGCCCTTGCATAAACGCCCAAAGGATTAGGCTGATCCCAATCGTCATAGAACTCTTTTGCACCGTCAAAGATTCCTGCAGTACTGATATAGAGTACCGGGATGTCCAGTTCATTGGCAATATACACCGCATTTTCTACTGCAAGAGTGTTTGTATTATATGTTTCGTCTGCATTAAGTTCACAAAACTCAAGATCCGTATATGCACCCAAATGAAAAAGGTAATCAGGCTTAAAATCTCGAACATCCCTGCGATATGCATCAAAGTCCCTGAAATCAAGAAAACTAAGCCACTGTTCATTAATATCTTTATCAGTGCATTTCAGGGTATAATCATCCAGGAACTGCTTATGGAAAGCTTCGCCCAGCATTCCGCCACAGCCTGCTATATAGATCTTCTTTTTCATAATTAAATGGGTTTCTGAATTTCTTTAGTGTATCTTAAATTCACAACTCCTGTTGCAGGGGAAAATTGTGTGCGGGTATTTTATAACTTTAGTAAGAATCCCCAATATCTGTCAATTCATTGTAGATTTTCAAAAGGTCTTCATAATGCTTCTTCTCAGAAAAGATTTCAGTCGCAAAATTGTATGCGGCTCTTGACATATGCTGATACTGTTCATTATTCATATCGGCAGCACGTCTTATTTTTGATTCAAATTCCTCCTTGTCTCCCATCCTGAAGAGAAATCCAGTCTCACCTTCACTGATAAGCTCGGGGATTCCACCAATATCACTTCCAATCACTGGTTTCCCGGCAGAATAAGCCTCAACAATGGTCAACGGATTATTTTCATACCACTCTGATGGAACCAGTACAAACGAGGCATTCCTTATATAGGCAAACAGTTCATCGCCTTTCCTGAATCCAACAAACTCGATATTTTTCAGGTCATTCGCCCTTAGGTCCTCTATTATCTGGTCAGACATTACTCCTCCACCTATAATTTTCAATTTAAATTCTTTGGGCAGTCTCTTCCATGTTTCAATAAGTGTCGTTACTCCCTTTTCTGCGACAAGTCTTCCATAGAAGAGGAAATATTCGCCTCTTCTGTCATCAGGGATACTATTGCTGAGTCCGGGGTAAAAGTTGTACAGATGTAAAAACCTTTCACGGAACAGAGCATGAGAACTATGCTTCTGATAATTGAATTTGCTTACACAGATTATTTTATGAAAATAGTTCTCAGGTTTTAAGACATCATTGTTCAATACGAATTCTATATAGTTGATTGTGCTGTAGTAAAAGTTTTTCCGGTTGCAGCGTTTATAGACACAATTAATCCTGGCCTTTGTCAGACATATCTCGCAGATCCTTCCGTCACCGTCAATGAAAGTGTTTCTCGGGCAAAGAAGGCTGTAATCATGGAGAGTAATCACAGCCGGAATCCCATACTTTCTAAGGACAGGAAGAATTGAAGCAGTCAATCCACCTTTATATAGGTGCAAATGAGCCACATCAGGCTTGAATGTCGTCAGAAGTTTCCTGAGTTTCCTTGCAGCTTCCATCGAATAGAGCTTTTTGGGCATGTAGGCAAGCTGTTCTACAAAACTCATGTTGAGTGCATCAACATCCCGTACAAAATAGTCAGAAAAAGCAGTAGCGTAGTTATATTTCGATTTTGTTGAAAAGTAAGCGACGGCATGACCGTGAGACTCCAGCAGATCACCGGTATTCAGGTATACGACATCAGCCCCACCCCGTCTGTAATGACAGTTATTTATCATCAGAACTCTCAGAGGCCTGGTTGCAGTTGTATCGGAAGGAATCGCTCCAGGGGCGGTTTCTGCGAGTGCATCTGAATATTTGATATCTGGAGTCGTCAGATTATCCCCCTTAATCATACTGTTGTACACCTGCAATAGCCGGTCAGCAACATGACCGATATCCAATCCCTTCTCCATGATATGATTCCGGGAGTGAAATTCAGATAAAGAGAGAGCCCTGTCAGCAAGTGCAGCCAATTCTTCTGGAGTGAATGTTTCTGCAACATATGCGCCATCGATCCCACTGAGCATTTCCTTCACATTCCCAACCGGTGTTGAGACTACAGGAACATCGCATGCGATGCACTCCTTTACAGAGTTCGGGGATCCTTCAAAATCCGAAGTCAGCAGATGCAAGTCTGAGGCATTGATGTAAGACGGAATCAGGCTGCGTCCTGTGTTTGTCAGCACAAGAGGCTCAAGATTCGGATAATTGTATTTCTCTGCAAGAATTGATAAGGTCGCAGAAAATCTGTCAATACGTTTGCAGAACCTTCTGTTATAGGAATCCATGAAAAGAATGTACCTCTTTGAAGGATCCAGTCCAAGCTTATTTTTGCAAAGCTCCTTGTCCATTGGGTGAAAAACAGTGGTATTTACACCGTTTGGCAGATGGACAGTCTTAGAAAGGTTGAGTTCCTTTGGTTTATTCTTAAGGATAATTCTGTTAAACAGCCTGTGGAGTATCCTGAAGAGAATAATGCCTCCCTCATTTCGTGGATCGCTTTGATATGACAGTATACGTGGACTGACGCAGCACCTCCCGCTAAGGATGAGAATAACGGCACTGAAGCAATGGTGACAATGAATAATATCAAATTTGTTTGTCTTTAAATAGCGGCGTAATCTGAAAATGGCTTTGAGATAGGCGATCTTGCCTTCTTCACGACTGTTTATAAAAAAGACATCATTTGTAATCCCCAACTGACGTAAGGACTCGACCTGTTCATTTATAAATATGCCAAAAATAGGATAGTTAAGTGTTGGAAAATTATTGGTTACGTGAAGTATTTTCATGCTATTGAATAGGGTGCTTCCCGGATTTTGATATTACAAATTTAAACGCTAAAATTGATATTTATTGCTTATCCCTAACACTTGTAAATATCGTATTGAGCTCAGCTATTCTCAGTGGGTTCAACTCGTGTGTCATTTGAATATATCTTTTCGACTTGAATGCAAAACCCTTTGAATTCTCAAGGTTATCCATGGCTTCGATGAGCCTGTTCATACTTCCCCCGGCAGCAACTCCAAGTCCCTCCTTTGCAATTGCATTTCCGGGGTCAACATGAAGTGATAGTACAGGAATACCACAAGCCCATGCCTCGATAAAAACATTTGGGAAACCTTCCATGGGAGAAGTCGAAACCAGGGCTCTTGAATTGCAGATTTCCCTTAAAGTTGCTTCATGCGAGAGTTGCCCCATTAACTTAACATTTGGATATGATTTCAGTTTTTCAAATAAAACGTTGGCTGTTTTATCACGGATTCTGCCAATGACTTTGTAGGTATGCTGGGGCGTTTTATCTACCAGGTCAAAAAACTCTGCAAATCCTTTTCTTTTGTCAAGTGAACCGACATAAACAAAATCTGTATCTGGGTTTCTTTCTAGTGAACCGATCTTATCTGTACTGATGAAGTTGTGAAAAACCACCGAATCAATACCCTTTTTTTTCAGAATTTCTTTCTGACCTTCATGCTGGACCATTACCAGATCGGCATTTTTAAGAAGAAAAGGGTAGTCCAGTTCACTTGTTATTCCGTTAAATACTCCCCACAAATCTTTTATACTGGTTGAATAAAAGTAACGCCATCTGTCCCTGATGCTAAGAATATCAAGATCAGATGCGAGTGCAAGAATGAACTTCGCCTTGACTTTTCTGGCTGCCAGATACATTATTATGTGCCTGCTGTCACGTATGCGACAGTAGTAAATATCGGCATTAATCTTTTTAAATGTCGAGTAGAGTCCCGGAAACCTGTGAGTCCAGGTCCTAAGAATTCTGATCCCTTTGTTGTAATCTTTGACCGGGCAGACTCTTATTCCATCATCAGTTATATATTCAACTTTAACATCAAGGTCAACCACCACGATTTCATGGCCCAGTCCTGATAAAACCTTGGCAATGGTGGCGATCTGAAGTTCGCCTCCGCCTCCAGTCCTGCCGGCCAATGCGTCGTCTATCTTGCCCCAGAAACAAATCCTCATCCTTCGTATCTATTAGCGGCCTCGGTAAGCGTTACTGAGTGAATCTGATTTTTCTCCAACAGTTTAAAAAAATCTTCCAATAATACATATAGCTCTTCAATAGACTTATTGTCAGGCCTGTATTTTGAACAACCCGGCATCAGCTCACTTGAATGGAACATCATAGTAAGAAACGGGAGTCTCTTGCTTTTTATTTCTGACAGCAGACTTCTGAAGCTATCAATTGTCATTCCCGGGACTGGTCTTGCCCAAACTGGCTGATTGCCATAGAGCAATTTTCTGAAAGCCCTCAAAACAAGTCTGTTATCGACATGACTAAAATAATGTTGAGCCAGACGCCAATTCGCATTCAGGGGGAATCTGGTCGGAGCAATTGTGATAGGGATCTCCTTGAGGGAACCTTCCTTAAGATTGTAAATATAAGGATAAGGTGAATATTCAATGAAATCAGGTCCTCCTTTACCACCCGGGACTCCCTTATGTGATGTCCAGCTTACAAAGGGAGTTACCGAGGAATCAACAAGATATGAGTTCTCCAGAAGCGCTTCTGCCACTTCCTTGTTGAAGCCATATCTGCCAGAACGAAAGGATGTTGGACGCTTCCCGCAGCAAGCCGTAATCTGATTTGTAAGATTACTGATCTTCTGCTTCAGCAGATTATATGGCAGCTCGGATGCAAATGCATGATTGCTGTCATTTTCCCTGAATCCATCCTGCTCCATAAAAGGCGGCGTAGTCCATGAATGCAGATGTGCTCCGACTTCGGCCGCATCATTTCTTACATATCTGGAAAACAGCTCCTTTGAATATTTGTCCAGGCAAACCTCGGAGGTAACCAGATAGGTAGGACTGATGCCATACTTTTCGCATAATCCCTGAAACCGTGGAATATACTTGATGTTTTCAACCGTCAGGTTCCTGCCATGGTCCCACTGATTGTCTCCTTCCGTATCGATTGTAATAATGAAATACATGAATTACCGTATACTAAATGTGGTCAGCAAAGCTAATAGTCCTCCGTGAATTGGCAGGGATATCGAACCATAAGATCAGATCTTCATCAACCGGTCTCGACACAGGTTCGTTTCCATCCAGGAGAATCATGCCTGAATTTCTGCTGATAGCTATTGATAAGCCCTTTATTTCCTGATCATTGTCGTTGAAAACATCAATAGCTCCATCAGCTTGGCATTCCAATCTCACATTTTCAAGCAACAGCCAATAGTTTAACGGCTCCTTTACCATGGTTAGGAAGAGGTCACCCTTTATTGATGGCCCTATTTTTGAAAACCGTATTGCCTCCACTGCAGGACTCCAGAAAAATCTTGTTCCAGATTCATGCCCAAAATCTTCACCAGAGTAGACATTGTGATCAGATAAAGATGACTGCAGAGTTGCTGAATTATGGCAACCTGTGACTGTACACGCAACCATCTCTCCCGCCTGAAAAACGAACAGACCTGACATCAATTTAAAAATCAAGCCGTTTATACTTTTTTTCATCTGCTCCTGATAAAACTGTTCAAATACCTACCACTAAACGGAAGGCAGATTAATTAATTCTTTTGCCGATGGATATTTTTCAGAAGAATCAGTCCCTTTTTTGACCTGTTATACAATTTGTAAAAAAAGAAACCATAGGGTATCAAGCTTATATTCATCTTTTTCATCATGAATGTGAAGTATCCTCCGAAACCATGTTTAAATCTATTGACCATATAGATCTGATCTGATGGTAATGCAAAATGGTTATAACCCCAAAAATCAAAGTATTTGAATTGCTGCGATTTTGCCCTTTCAATTGCCTCATAGACAATTAGGTGAGAAATAGGCAAGTCTCTGCGGTCCGGATCAGAAGCGCTCAATAGATATCTTACTGAAACGCCCTGATATGCAAAAATCGCCCCTCCCAGAATTTTATTTTCAGGACTGTAAGCCAGCAATAATATGCCAAGTTTATGCGAGGAGAGATAGTTGCTGATGCCTTCAATTTCACCGGGAGTGTGTGCCCTGATGTTACGGTTTTGGCACATCCTGAGGTAAACCTGCTGGAAAGAGGATATTTCACTGGCAGAAGAAGCCGCCAAAACGGTAATGCCAGTTTTTTTGGCCTTCTTTATGGCACTCTTGTGACCCTTGCTGAATTTACCCAATATAGCATCAATGCTTTCATGAAGGTCTATTTCCAGTGAGGACTTTGTATTTTCATTATCAATAATATAGTCAATCTTTATTTTTTGATTGAGATAGTATTCTATATAGTCTGCTTCATACCCTGTCTTCCAGTAAGGTTGAATTCCAACATACCAGAAGTGCCTGCTCTTATAATATTCAACTATTCTGAGTATTGACTCAATCATGAGATTCGGGTCATTGCAAACGGGACCGAACCATATATGAGCACTCTTAAAGTTTTCATTGATCTGGCAGAAACTCTTTAAGGAATCCTCATCATCCCTAAGAAGAAAGTAAGTGATTTTTGAGCGGTACAACAACTCAGGAAAACCAATTTGCTGTTCAATAGCGCAATAATCAACCTCCCCTGCAAACCTTGTGACAGCCAGTTTATCAGAATTATCAAGCTCAGATTTGAAAACGGCTTTCATTTCTGGATTTTACATCGTCTTAAGAAACTCAATGATCCTTTTTGACTGATACCTGTAGTTAAAGGTGGAGGCGACAAGTTCCTTGCCTTTTATTCCAACCTCTAAAGATGACTGATAATTTGAGAGGACATAAGCCAATTTATTTGCGAAGTCATCAATATCATCAGGTTCAGCCAAAAAGGCATTAACATTGTCAGTAAGATAGACAGGAATTTCACCTACACGGGTCACTACTATGGGTTTACCCGTGGAAAGATATTCTGTAACCTTAGACGGGAAGCCGGCATCTGCGACAATGCTTCTCGGGCGTGACAGGACCAAAACCTCCGCATTGCACAGGTAGGCCGGGATAAGATCCCGGGATAATACACCGGTAAAGTGTGTTTTTTGATTAGTCCCCAGCCTTTGTGCCAAAGCCCTGAGACTTTGTTCATCCTCCAGCGTATCAGCTTTTCCTATCAACACAAGTCTTATATCCGGATGCTTATCTGTAATTCTGGCGAAGCTTTCTAGAAGAATGTGGACTCCATCTTTTGTGTATGTCAGGCTGCCGCAGTAGCATATGTATCTGAAATCCAATGGTGGCACAAAATTACCCTCAAATCTTGTGAAGTCAACTGTACTGGGAACAATGAGAAGTTTTTTTTCTATTGCTCCGACGGATCTGTAAAATTTACGGAGATAATCAGATATACAAAGAATGCCATCACTTAACCTTGCCTCAATGAATGTCTTGATGTATCCTCCCAGAATAGTAATCCTGTTGCTAATTTCCTTCAGGGGATGCTCACTCCGTTCTAGTATCAGATTCGTTCTGAAGATGACAGAAAGAAACCAGGCATACAAAAAGGTTGACATCCTGACGGTATAAGCAATAATCGCCATAATATCATGATCCCTCTTAATCTCCTTAATTATTCTTAAGGTGTTATAATACTTGAGAATATTATGCCATCTCCTTGCAAGAAAATAGGGACTTCTTGTAGTCTGGCTGAAAGGATAGTAATAGGTTATTCCATCGACTTCCCCTCCATGAGATTCCAGATAGTCATTCCTGAAACAGACAATATGTGCTTTTACACCACTCTCATTGAATCCTCGGGCATATGTATAAACTCGGTTTGTGGCAGCATTGCCATCTGGGAACGTAAAGGAGTCTCCGATAATTATAATTGTCTTTATTGTCATTAGTCGGCTCTAATCTGATTTGTAATATCGATTATAGCATCGATAAAAGAGTCTGGTGACCCATACTCTTCAACCTTCAAACGTAAAGCCTTGCCATAAGAAATCCTCTTCCCCTTATCGTTTATTAGATCCTGAATTTGCATGGCAAAATCATCAACATCTTTCATTTTAACCATCCTTCCATTCACTCCATTAACAATATACTCACGAGTTGTAACATTATCAGTTGTTACAACCGCTTTCGACATCAATCCGGCAGTGAACAATACGATCAGACCAGCAGGAGCCTCTGTATTGAGGGGCAATGCCAACAATGAGCTTCTATTTAGGAGGTACCTAAACTCGACGCTTGGAAGATTATAATAATATGTTACGTTTGGCGGGATGTTTTCTCCCAGAGTATTTTTATTCGGTCCAACGATAACAAATTTGGTATCAGGTAATTTATAGGTTACCTCCTTCATTAAGTTCCAATCCCTACTAGCTGTCCCTCCACAAAAAACATATTCGTCTTCATCAGTTCTATCTGGAATTGCCTTATCCAAATCACCATAGCAATCATGCATCACGTAGAATACCTTGGAAGGCAAATTGAAAATTCTTTTATATAAAAGCGGTAATTCAGAGGATATTACAGTTGGATAGACATGCTTGCTTCTTAACATAGCTTTATATAAAACTCGCTTTATTCCAGTCAGAAAGTCTTGTTTATCGTTAAACATTATGTTTATAACCAGTATTTCTCTTCTTCTTAATAGGATTTTAGATAAAAGAAAAACATACATTCCAACTACATCCAGATAGCAAATAATTATATCCTTTCTTTCACTCTTCATTATACCTTTCCAGGCGATTTTTAAGTATTGTTGATGTAAGGTTTTTATCCTTATGAGACGAGACATTGAAATGACGTTTGCCCTATCATTTCTTCCGATAAAACTGACACTACATCCTCGCTTCTTAAAACCTGAGACCAGCCAATCATCAATTCTGCTATCCTTAAGAAAGAATAAGTCCTGACTGTTACTTGATTCGTGCCCGCTCATAAGTTTCAAAGTATAAGCTAGTATAGCTATTTACCATATTATTTATAGAAAAGTTTTCCAGAACATAGTTCTGCGCATTAATCAAAATTGAAGTAACAGAGTGCATCTCTAGTTTCCGGGTGGCTAAAATTAGTTTTTCCTTTAGCATCTGGTCAGTCCCATCGTATTCAAAACCATTTAAGCCATCGTTGATGAATCTGTCCTTATTTGATCCCTGAGAAACAACACATAGACATTTTGCCAGCATTGCTTCAAACATAACATTCGGGCAGCTTTCTGAGAGTGACGATAAAACAAATATATTGAACTTCTTATAGTAATTCTCAATATCTTGCTGTGAGTCCAATATCGTCACGATATTATCTAATCCATTCAAATTAACATATTCACTATTTGCTTTAAAACAATCCTGGTCGCTATCGCCAATTATATATAAATGTAAAGGCACTTCATGCCGTAATTCCTTAACCACTCTAAGTAACTGTATATGATTCTTCAATAAAGTCTGTCTGCCTATTGTCCCGATCACAATATACTTACCTAAATTTGGAGACTCATCGCTTATGAATTTATCGGTTTCGATTCCATTATAAATCGTTAGGCAGGATTCTGAAGAACAATCTCCGACTATTTTTTTATACTGTTCCAGAACAAAGTGACTATTTGTTACTGTTACGGACCGTCCATGGAGCAATTTTTCAACTGACCTCTCAAAAAAGGAAGACTGTTCAAGGCTGTTTCGAATTGAATATATTATTCGTCTGCTATATTGTACCGGCGCAAGCAGCCTTACCCATAAGCCATTGTGAAACAATAGCGTATGAATAAGATCAAACTGGTTACGTATCAGAATCTTCCTCAGGAATATGGCGCCTTTCAGGTTCTTTATCAACTTACACTTACGATAAGCAGGGCTAGAAATTATTCTGACAGGAAGTTGCAGAATTTCTTCGTAGAATATCTCCTGATTTGCATACAGAACTAAAGTGACATCAAATTCCTCAGGGTCAAGCTTACGAATTAAATTGATAGTTTGCCGTTCCGCTCCCCCTTGGGGAAGATGAGAAAGAACAAAGCAAATCCTAATGCGTGTCTTCTTGGCAATCACAATTACTATATATTAATAATCTTTAACCCTGATTCTTTAACATATTGAAGCTAATCAGAATGAAGTCTTTCCCCATTAATTACAATTGCAGGTTTGGAGGTATGTGACAAAATTATTCGTTGGGGATAGATAATATTAGAGTCTGGAGGTAGAATAAATTCGAAATCGATCGAGTATCCTTCAAGAAATTTCAAGTTTAAAAACTCAGTATTAAGAATATCAGGGTAAGCACTACCAATCAAATCCGAGACTCTGTTCAGGCAAACAAATACATAATTACTTTCTAAAGGGCTATATCCAATACTCAGGAAATGGCGTGATTTACAGTAAGATACCACGAATGCTTCCAAAGTTGCCGGCATGTGATAAAGGACAGGTCTAATGATCCTCAGTATTGCAGCGGAATTATAAATCGTTGCGTCAATTGAAAAAGGATATGCCCAATGACGGGTCAAATCTGGATCATAATAATTCCATTTTAGGGAAGAATTGACTAACTCCAAATCTTTGGGGCAGTCTGTAAGATTATGTCCTACATACATCCTGTAAGACACCTGAGATGGATTCGTACTTATCTCGTTTAATACCTCATAAGGAATGTGGACATCTTGGAAGAAATATCCATCATCTGTCAAAAACATTGTGTACTCGAAACCTGATGCCGATAGCTCACTCTCCAATAGTCGTTTGAAATTATCATTTGCTCTTCTTAAATAAGAATGCTTCAAGTACCTTGCAAGATTCTTTTTCCTTTTTACAAACAGCAGTGCTTTGTCTCTAAAGAAGGAGGTCTTCGATCCTCTTTCAACAAACTCTACCCTTTCATCTATCTTATACCTTTCCCTCAGTAAATTATACCCCTCAATATGTTCCCCCGTCAGATGGTAAATAACTTTTACCTTGTACTTTTCAACTTTTAAATGCCGAGAGAGACTTCTTAATAAACAGTCAAGTTGCATCGCCCGGTTATATGAAAAAATAATAATTAATAGCCCTGTGTTCACTTTTAGGATGTTTAATTAATGACTTGCTAAATACACTTCATGGGTTAATATCAAAAACGCCAATATAGCGCTTTATCCTTCCTGGCACATTTTTTATACGACTAATATGAAACAAGAACCTTTTGGCGTATAAATCCCAGATGTTGAGTAATTTCATGTACTTTACTTTGAAGAAATATTTTCTCTTACTAAGAATTTTTTCGACATCTGAATTTTCTCGCACTTCCGCATTGATAATACCAGATTTTACATCGCCCATCATTTGAATGACTTCAGCTGGATGTTCTCCTTTATATTGCTCCAGCCAACTTGGCATCCAATAATGTCTCTCAATGTTGAATGGATTAGTAATTTTGAAATAATTCTTTTCAGCCCATTCCAGAATTTCCGAACAGTTATCAGGTTTTTCATCTTTGTAAACCATCGTTTTCTGTCTTACCTGCCATGGGAAAAGTTGAGGATAATGATACATAAAAATACCTTTTCTTTTAAGGGTACTACCCTTGATCCAGTGGACAGTTCTCAGATCACGACCTTTCTCATCTATAACAGTTGGAGGCTCATGAGATAGGTACTTATATCCCTCACCCCATTTAAACAATCTGTGTATATATTCAGAACCTCGCCTTAATTTCCAGCCATCAATAATATAAGAGGGATCACCCCAGAAATTTCTGCTTGGGAAAGTAACAGCTGTTATAGAGGGATCATCCCTTAACATCCTTATAATAAATCGTATGTCTTCAGCTCTGTAAAACTCATCTATGTCAATCTGCCATAAATAATCTCCAGTTGCTTTATCTGCATATGCCTGTGATTGGGGTGTCCTATGGGTCCCGGTCTCATCAGATTTCGGCCAGAACCCATTTTTTGTTATTATTTGTACTTTATTGTCAGGGTCTTCCTCTTTTTTAAACCTTAAGAGTGTTTCCAAGGTACCGTCAACAGAGTGGCCATCATCAGTAGAAACTGATCTGGTATCCTCATGCCCCCCCTCAACGACGATAATCTCATGAGCAAATGGGTATACTGATCGTAAACAGTAGCGAGTAAATGGTTCGCCGTTTAAGACTATGATTCCGAAAGTTATCTTTGGGAAAGACATTATTATTTTTAGTATTAGTTAATTTGACGATACACTTTGTTCTCGAGTACGGCAACCATCGCAAAATACCATAAGCCAGTTGCATAACCATGACCAGATAGAAATGTCCATGACGTAATTCCCTCAAGAATCTGGGAGACCAATATAATCATGAACATCAGTCCCATGTGAGATATCAACCCTGTGGATTTGACAAAAATCCGATATGATTTCAGGAAGGCATAGACATATAATAAAATGAATACAACAATCCCAATTATACCCCACCTGTATGCCACTCCGGTCCAGACCATGTCAGATGTAATTGACTTCATTACCGGCACCGATGGTTCCTGATCCTCAGTAACCGGTCCCATTCCGAAAATAATCTTCCCGGCATCAATACTCTCAACGACACCTGCAGTTCTCTCAATCCGGTACTCCAGGCTGTTAATCTGATATGGTGACCGCTCCTCGGTCAACTCCCTGAATCTGTCCTGAAAATACTGCGCGTTTGTAGGAAAAATCTTTATTACTGCAATCAGTCCAATGACAGCAATAACCATATAGAGCACAATATTCTTGATTATGTATCCGATCCTGTTCTCCTTAAAGCCCAATATGATGAAATAAAACACTATAAGAAACAGAGAGACGATTAAGGTAGATCTTGAATAGGTAATAAACACCGCCCCCAGGTTTATTATCAGCATTACTGTATATATAAGCGGCCTGTCTGCCCTGAATACCAGGAGATAAGCTATAGAAAAGAACAGTAACTGGGGCATAAACCAAAAACTGCGGGTAATTCTCTCTCCGCCAAATATTTCTTCTATGTATTCCTCAATATCATAGATCCCCAATCCTGCTCCCTGATGAAGAATGTATAAAACGGCAGATAATGTATTAACCATGACAAGGCTAAGCAGAAATCCTTTCAAAACTTCCGGCTTGCAGGAGAAACTCCAGTCCCTGATAATAAAATACCCGATAAACAGGGAGAGCAACATAAAAAATTCCATGATTATCCCATCAGACACTGGATATGTCATTAGAGAAATAGCCAGTCCAATTATCGTTGTTATGATGAGTACAAGTATAAGGTAATCCAGAATCCCGGCATTCTGACGACTTCTCCTAATTCCCCTGCCAATGTAGAGTTGAAAGATGAAGGGTAAAAGCCAGAAAATAATCATCCAGATCATTTTCAGTACAGGAAGGATGCGTCCGGGAACCTGGAATATCTTCACAGTTTCAAAGAAGATTGATTCACTCATATACATTAAGAAGGAGACTCCTAAAAAGTATATAGGTCTCCTGAAACCCTTCAGAAGAAAAATTCCAAGCAGGAGGTATGGCAACAATGTTCTTAATAGCTCTACCATTAACTTACTGATTAGGCATTTCGATTGATACTGTATTCCCTTCCAGAATCTCCCTCAGAGATCTGGCCAGATTTGATGAGGTCTGGTAGCTCATGTACGACTCAATCTTCTCCTGATAGCTCTGAGGCGCTTGATTTCGGAAAAGATCAAACCTGACATAAAAATCTTCCGGATCCTTATCATCATAAGTTAATCCGAGACCATATTTCTCAATCCTGTGTCCTATGATTCCCCTATTAGGCGACAACACCGGTATTCCATAACTCAATGCCTGCAACATAACGCCGCTGGATCCATAAAAATCCCTGTATGGCAGAATCAGATGAGTGGCCGCTTTGAAGAATGCTTCGACACATAATGGATCTTCAATGAATTGATTAGTTTCCAGCAATGCTCCTTTTCTCCCAAGTGACTGCCTAAGCTTTTCAGTATCATAATCAAATCTCTCCTTTCCGTTGCGTAAACCGCAATGGATGAAACACCCATCGCTTTTTTCGGCAAGATTCATTATGATGTCATATCCACGCCTTGACTGCGCGGTTCCAAAATATAGAAATACAAACCGGTCTGAATTGCTTATCATGAATTGATCCAAAATCGGAATCCAGTGCCTTTGCCCGCTGTCAGTTTTCTGAATTACACCATCAGCGTATTGCTGGAACATATCAGGTATCCATATTCTTTGCATATGATGACGTACGTAATTCTCATCCAGATAGATTGCCCCATCAAGCAGTGAAAGCTTGTCCAGAAATAAATCATGAAATAACCTGTCGTCCTTTTTCCATCTTCCAGGAAGGTGCTTAAGATACCTGAGTGAATCAATGAATCCGAGTTTCCGATAATAATAGAACGGCCTAAGGAATATTCCATACGCTCTTCCCCTCAAGCGATTTCTCTTCCCCGGCCACTGTGACATCAATAATTCCAGGTGATGATCTGCCTCAGGTAGAATTGTAAGGTCAACCTTTAATCTGTCCTGCAGCTCAAGAAATTGATCATGGGTTATTCCAAGGCCACCTTCCGGATATGTGGAAGTATCTATGATGTCAACATCCGGCCAATTCTCAAGCTCATTGATATAAAATGAATTAGATACTTCTTGCCTCCTGTTTCCTGCTATGTGCACAAAATAACCAAGCTCATGCAGGATCTGTGACAGGACAAAAACATAGAGCTGCCTGTGTCCGTCAAATCCGGGGGAATATATAAGAGCGTTTATCATTTATAAAATACAATTATCAAGATAATCAAAGGCAATCATATACCAGGTCACTCAGCAGAATCAAGTATGTAATAGCCTCTCAATTTGTAATCATTATGGCCTGAGGCAAACTGATATCCGATATATTCCATCTGAACGCATCTGGATGCCTTCATGTAATATGCAACATAGGGATGAGTCAGGTTAATATCAAGTGAATATATCCCACCTGCCAGATTTCTGGGGATAAGAATCTTTTCATTGACAACAAATCTTCCGGGTGAGTATCTCTTCAGGATTCCATTAACCATACCCGGGCCATAAAATGCAACACGATTATTATTGACATCAAAAATTTCAACTTCCAGGGTCAATACCTTTTCTGTTGCCACAGAACCCTCAATGACCACCTGAATGCTTGTGCTGTCTCCGTCGAGGTGCAGGTAATTTGAACTGGCACCGTTTATTGTAACTGAGTCTATTTTGATTTCATGATTCAGATAAGAAATTGAATTAATAATTTCATCTGTTTGCAGCGTATTAACATTAATGTACTGATTTATTGCATCATCAGTATTCCCCTCAAAGATTACCTGACCGCTTTTCAGGACAATGCCTTTTGAACATAATGTCCTGACAGCATTCATATTATGACTGACAAATAATACTGTTCTTCCGCCGGACTGACTGACATCCTGCATTTTACCGATCGCTTTTTTCTGGAACTCGGCGTCACCCACAGCAAGTACCTCATCAACAACCAGTATTTCAGGTTCAAGATGGGCTGCAATTGCAAAACCAAGACGCACTGTCATTCCGCTACTGTAACGTTTTACCGGTGTATCAATATATTTGGCAACTCCGGCGAAATCAACAATCTCATCAAACTTTGACCGTATTTCTGTCTTCGTCATTCCCATGATAGAGCCGTTCATAAAAATGTTCTCCCTCCCGGTCATTTCGGGATGAAACCCTGTGCCCACCTCAAGGAGGGATGCTATTCTACCACGCGCCGTTATGCGGCCAGTAGTTGGAGTCGTTACACGTGACAATATTTTCAGAAGCGTGGACTTGCCGGCACCGTTCTTTCCTATAATACCAAGCACTTCTCCATCCTTAACCTCCAGATTAATATCCCGCAGAGCCCAAACGATTCCATCTGAAGATTTATCAGACTGTTCATTTACCTGCCCTATTTTAAGATATGGATCCTCCTGACCACGCACATGAATTGTCCACCAGCGTTTCAGATCATGACTAAGAGTACCGGTTCCGATGCTTCCTAACTGATACTGCTTGGATATATCTTCGAATTTAATTGCAAAATCACTCATTGTAACATTTTTAAATTACATCCATAAAACTCCGTTCAACCCTGTTGAAGATTATGATTCCAACCAACAGAATTATAACGGAAAACAGGAAACTATATCCAAGGGCCAGCCATGAAAAAGTTCCCTGGCCAAGAAAACCATATTTAAAAGTCTCCATGACCGAGGTAAGTGGATTAGCCTGAATGAGCCACATATATTTTTTACTCCCGGACATTACCGACAAAGGATATATGACAGGAGTTGCGTACATCCATAACTGAATGGCAAATGTTATCAGAAATTTAAGATCCCGATATTTAGTTGTCAAAGAAGAAATTATAATACCGAAACCAAGAGTAAGGGATGCCAGGATAAAAATAAGAACCGGAAATAACAAGGCATAAATATTGAGTCCAACGTGTGTTCCCTTTGCAACAAAATAAATATAGACTATGACGAATACGAGGAACTGGATCATCATCTTAATAAGGCCAGTAATTGTCACAGACAATGGAGCAATAAGGCGCGGAAAATATACCTTCCCAAATATAGCCTGGTTTGTCAGGAAAGTGTCAGATGTCTTTGTAAGAGACTCGGAAAAATAGTTCCATAATGTTATACCTGCCAGATAAAACAATGGTTGAGGTATTCCATCAGTCGGTATCTTTGCCAGCCCTCCGAATACAAACATAAATACAATGGTTGTGAAAATCGGCTGTATAAAAAACCATATCGGCCCAAGTATTGTCTGCTTATAGAATGTTACAATATCCCTCTTGATATACATCTCCAGAAGATCTTTGTAACGCCATATCTCGCCAAGATTCAAATAAATTAATTTACCGTGAGGTTCTATCAATAACTCTGTGTCTTTCTTACGATCTGTCATTTTCTATGGTTTACTATATGGCTATCAACAAAACAACATCAGGCCGTCTGATAACTTGTTAAATAATTGTAACGCATTTTTGTTTCATTCATTTTCTTGTGGATATATTTAAGGTCGGATAAAAGTAGTCGTTAGTGTAACAAAAAGCTATCTTCGTCGTTAAAATAGATACATTCGTCAAATTATTAAATAGTTTTATTTGTGAGTTTATTTAAGAGCCTGCCTACAATCCTCTTTCTTGCACTAACCACTATCTCATCTGCAACCACATATTATGTTGCAACCACAGGTGATGATAACAATCAGGGCAATAAAGAGTACCCGTTTAAAACACTTAATAAGGCGTGGTCAGTTGTGACTGCCGGAGATACCGTCTTTCTGAGAGGAGGTACTTACAACAATTCCATAATGCCACCCAACACCTATTTCAGGAATAAGAACGGAACATCATCAGATCCTATTGTAATCAGTAATTATCAAAATGAAAAACCTATTCTGAATTACAATGATGTAGTGTATACCTCTCAAAAGTCAGGATTTTGGATTGAAAACGTCAAATACCTGCATATTAAGGGCATCAGGATAACGAATATAAATCAGCCCAGGGAAGGTAATATCCCCCAATATGGTATTATGCTATGGAATAATGTCTCCAACTGTACTTTTGAACAGATTGAGACTGACCATATTGGCGGATGGGGCATTACAATCGGTGACAATTGCAGTAATAACCTGTTTCTTAACTGTGACAGTCATCATAATGCAGATCCTTACTCAGCAATACCATATGGATGGGCAGACGGTTTTCAATCAGGCAGTCCGACTTCAACGAACAACACTTTCAAAGGATGCAGGGCTTGGTCGAACAGTGATGACGGCTGGGACTTCCGCTTATATGACGGATCAGTAACGCTGGAATCATGCTGGTCTTTCCGTAACGGATTTAAACCAGATACATGGGTGCACGGAGGAAATGGAGAGGGCTTTAAACTCGGCATCAAACGCCTTCCATCCACCAGCTTAGTTCTGAGAACCTTATCGAACTGCCTTGCATTCGACAATTATTCTATAGGTTTTCATTCCAGCTCTGTAACCGGTTACGGGACCTTTAAGAGTGCTTTGTATAACAACACTGCCTTTAGAAATGGCATTAACCGTAACGGGCAAGGATTTTGTTTCCAGCAACCAGATGTTGAGAACATATTAAAGAATAATCTTTCATATATAAATCCGGCAGATTATGTTTACCCATGTAACATAAATACACACAATTCATGGAATACCGGGAGTGTGTCAGATGCTGATTTCCAGAGCATGGATACTACTGGTGTCTCTGACATCAGAAAGGAAAACGGTGACTTACCTGATATTCCATTTTTAAGACTTAAACAAACTTCACGACTTATTGATCTTGGAATAAGCGTTGGGCTACCATATACTGGAAAGGCACCCGATCTGGGCGCCTTTGAATCTATTCTTCCGACCCCTATTGTCATCAATCAGAATCCGGTCGTCAGTATCTCAACTCCTGAAAAAAGTTCATCGTTTGATTCACCGGCCACAATAACAATCCATGCGACAGCATCGGATCCGGATGGTACAATAATAAAGGTGGAATTCTTCCAGGGGAACATTAAAATAGGAGAAAAATTAACGAGCCCTTATTCTATAACTTGGAAGGATGTGCCAGAGGGGACATATTCGATAACTGCAACAGTAACAGACAACTCTAACTCAAAAACGGTTTCTGCTGCTGTATCAATAACAGTTAACAAATCGGCTCCTGCTGCAAATCAACTTCCGTTAGTAAGCATTGCATCACCGATAAAAGGGAGTTCCTTTACCTCCCCGGCAAATGTCACCATCGATATAAATGCTTCAGACCCGGACGGTATAATATCCAAAGTGGAGCTCTTTAACGGTTCGGTCAAACTTCTTGAGGTTACATCTGCTCCCTATTCTTTCACTCTGAAAGACCTTCCCGCAGGTACATATGACCTTAAAGCAGTAGCAACTGACAACCTGAATGCCTCTACTGTTTCTTCAATCTTACAGTTCAGCGTTGTTACGGCTTATAATGAGAAAAAAGAGTATTTCAACCTCTACCCTAACCCCAATAACGGTCAGTTTACGGTCGATTTCTCCTCGCTGGTTGATGCTGAAAAATTCATCATTACAATTGTGGATCTTATCGGCAAAACAGTATACCGTGAAGAATTTTCCGCAGAGGATACTGTCAGACAATTCGATCTGACACACCTTAACAGCGGAATCTATGTTCTGATGATCACTGCCAGCCAGATCCTGCTAACCCAGAAGTTTATCAAGAACTAGTCACCTAGTCAAGAATAATCAACTTTTTAATGTACCGTTCCAGATTGGCGGCCTCAAGAGTTACAGTATACAGTCCTGCCGACAGGTTCATGGGAATATCAATCTGATTTTGCCCGAAGTAAACAGCCTGGGAAAAAACAAACCTGCCGAATGAGTCATAGATCTTCGCTATCCCGTACTGACGGTCTGGATCCGTTAACAGTATATAAAAAAAATCCTTGGCGGGATTCGGATAAACCCATGTAACGTTTGTCGGCCACTCCTCTTCCTCTTCTCCTCCCCCACCTTCTTCCCCGGCAGCAGCATAGACCCTGGCACCTGCCTGCCAGACGCCATTCTGGGAAGTTAGCTTTGGTGCAGATTTGTTCCATACAGCATCAACCGCCAACCCTTGATTCAGGCTTTCGCCCAGATCCAGGCCATAATCTAGCCTTACCGCTGGAACAAAAGCGATAAAATCCAGGAAGTTCGGATTTACAACTACTGAATGGAGATCATACCCCATTGCCTGCCACATGGCAAAGGTTTTTGTCTTTCCGTCAACCTGGAAAAGCGGATCACCGGCGTCGCACCAATAAACATTATAATCACACTGAAATCCCTCCAGACATTCCAGATCGTGTATGTTGATGTTATAAATATGGTTCCTGGTATAGAAAATATTATTGTAGACTTTTGTCGATTTTGAAGGGGCATTCAGCCCGTTATCTGTGTTAGTATATATATCAATCAACCCACGATTGGTCTCGTCTGTTGTCTTGTCACTGTAAAAAGTATTGTTGTAGACCCTGATACCGTTAATCCCCTTTATGGCAACTGCCAGTTTGGGATTCTTGATAATATTATAAGCAACCACCCCGTTCAGGTCCGTCATACCATTTGACTTCCGCTGAATTCCATTTGGAGTATTCAACAGGTAATTGTACTTAATTGTCACATCAAGATTATACCCTGTGAACAACGCATGCGTCATGCTGGTCTCATCAGTGCCGTTCCAGACAAACCTGTTTCCGCTGATAATTTCACCGTCCAGATTATTGTTTGTCGATGCGGGATTCTCATCACCTGCCTGAAGCAGGTAGCCAAAGGAGTTTACCGATGTGACTGAATTGTTCAGAAATTGAAACAGCGTTTTTGTGCTCCGTGGCACATTAACCCCCTGAGAACTGCCTGTTTCCAGGTCAATAAACTCCTGCTCACGTATGATCAGTATCTCCTGAGAAAATAAACCTGCTGAGAAAAGAGATAATATTAATATTAACAGTGCATTCTTCATATACTGTTCAGAATAGGATTTAGTAATATAACTTGCAGATAACCTGCAAAATTGTATTTAATCAGCGGGATTCCCCCCTGCTGCAAAAGACAATTGTTGTTAATAACCTAATGTCTACTACCTCACAACACTGAACTCCACCCTCCTGTTCAACCGGCGGTCAAGCCAGGTGGCATTCGAGGCTACGGGCCGCGTAGAGCCGTAACCGCGAGGGGTCAGTCGGCCAGAAGCAATGCCCCTGTTAATGAGATAGTTGACAATTACCTGCGCCCGGGTCTGAGAAAGCGTCTGAAGCGCCGTGGGAACCCCCTGGTTATCAGTGTGCACCCCAATCTCGAGCTTCAGTGAGGGATACTTGTTCATCAGCATCACCACCTGGTCAAGCATTAGATAGGCATTCGTGACAAGCCTGTTGCGCGCATCAAAATAGGTATCGGTCATCACACCGTAATTCCTCTTCAGCACATTGAGCTCGCGCTCGGCGGGGTCAGTCAGTACAAAGAGCCTCACTGTAGCACTTCTGAATCCCAATGCCATCATCTCTGTAAATGCAGGATAGGCCGCCATCAGGCTCATCTGCTGATCAATGACATAACTGTAAGTATCTGTCTCGGGATAATGAACCTCACGGACCGAATACTTCACCGGCACACTCCTGAAAAGCGGATTCGACAGGTCCATTTTCGTCTTCGACGAGAGGATCTCAACCTGGAAAACCGCCTCCTTCAGGAACTCGGCCTCAGCTGAATACTGATCCCTGACAGATACATTCTCAAACTGCCTCAGATCGAAAGGCTCCGTAACAGCGGAAGACCGCGCGGCAAGCCAGGAATCCCTCTCTGAACGGCTGCTAAAAATCCTGATCTTGCGTGTCACAGCACGCTTGAGTACATCGCCCGTTGCCTGCGACCGGATAGTCAAACCAAGCCTCACATCAAACTCACCGGGACTGGCAAAGGTGTGCGAAGGTCCCGCTCCGGTCTTTTGTGTACCGTCACCAAAATCCCAGAAAAACCCTGTCACAGTGTAACCCGGCAGGTACGACTTCATTCCGTCAAACTCAACCGCCTCACCTGCAATCGCATAAGCCGGCCCGGAAATGTACGGCTGGTCATAGTCAACAATCTCAATATCATAGGTCTGCTTGCGGAAATAAGGCTTCCCTGTCGTCCGGTCAATGATATCCAGTGCTAAAGTGTATTTCCCGGGCCCCGGGAAACAGTGATGCACCCTCGTGCCTGTCATCTTGGTGTTGTCGCCAAAATCCCACACATATTGCAGGTTAAGCGTGTCAACCACAATCCTTCCCGTGTCTGATACCGAGAAACAGTACTGATTTTCCTTCTGCGCTTCCGCGAACCAAACCTGGGGCATCTCTGATGTAAAGTGGTAAATATCAACTGACTTACCCCTGTTGGAGGAGAAGTATCCCTCCCTGACATCCGCTGTTGTCACAATCCCGAAGTCATCATACTCCGAGTTCACCGGCGCCGACAGTCTCACCGGTGTATGCCAGCCGTTATCTTTCTGTTTGGTGACGTAGACATCCTTTCCGCCGAGACCGCTCCTTCCATCCGAGGAGAAGAAGAGCTCACCGGTTTCGGTGACGAAGGGATAAGTCTCGTTCCCTTCCGTATTGACTTCAGGCCCGAGGTTAACCGGGTCCTCCCAGTAACCGTTCTTCCAGTTGCTGTAATAGATATCGAGGCCGCCCACTCCATCGGGCTTGTCCGAGGCAAAATAGAGCCTCCTGCCGTCATGCGACAGGCAGGGCATGGTGATATTGAACCACTCGGTGTTGAACCTGATTTCGCGGACCTTTCCCCATCCTTTTCCCTCAGAGGCGGCGTAAAACAGTCCCAGCTTGTTCCGGAAGGTTGAGAGGAGCTTGAAGTTGCCCTCAACAACCAGGTTACGCGAATAGTATATCGTATCACCGGCGCGGTTAAATGAGGCCGGACCATCGTTCAGTTTGCTCTTCAGGTACTTGGAGAAGAGTCTGCTCTTAGAGTTCATGGAAGCGGTATCAGCATAAAACATCTTCACCACTGCCTTTCCCTGGCTGTTGACCGCCTGCCCTCTGTCAGTGCAGAAGACCAGCCCGTTCCCGTAAAAGACCGGGGCAAACTCGTCATAGCCATCACTGCTGAAAGCGGTCTTCCTGATACTGTAAGGCGATTGCTGGGCAGAAATAACATATTGCCCCAGGATTAAAACAACAACTGAAACCAAGGTCCTTACTTTCATAACAGTGAAATTCAGATTGTCTAAGTTACATTAAAATTAAAATATCAGCGGATTCACCACATCAACCTTGTAGCGGAACTCGTAGCGGAGCATTATCTCATGGGATCCGTTGTTGTAGCTCCCGAGTTTTCCGAAGTTAAAATCGTAGGAATAGGCCACCTTGAACTGGTTGTTTATGGCAAACTGAGCCAGCGCCGTCACCGAGCCGGTGCTCCGGTATGTAGCTCCCAGCCAGAGCCTGTCATACAGGATGAAGTGGACACTGCCGTCATACAGGAGCTTGTCCCCGGGTGAATATGAGAGCATGGCCGAAGGTATGAACCTGGCTTTCTGCCCCAGGGGGAACATATAACCTGTGGTAAGGACATAATTATACTGGTCCGGCTCAAACTTCAGTGAGTACTTGTTCCTGTCAAAGTCGAACTTGTATCCCAGAAGTCTCGGGATCGAAAAGCCGAGGAAGTAGTTTTTTACGGTATAGTATGTCCCGAAGCTGAAATCAGGTACCATAAATACCTTGGAATCAATCTGGTAGTATTCATCACCCGGATCGAGCACCACCAGGTCAGACCATGCGGTATTTGTTGCCACCAGGCCTGCCCCCAATCCGAGTGCCAGAGTGCCGCTCCCGAGACTGATCCTGTAAGCGTATGACGTCATAAATTCGGTCTGTTTTGTTACACCTATCTGGTCGTTGACAACGAAAAGGCCCACTCCGAGCTTATCTGAGAGCACCGGAGCATCAACCTCGAGGCTCATTGTCCGGGGAGCGCCTGGGATGCCCACCCATTGCTGACGGTAAAAGGCTGCTACGCTCAACCCACCTCTGCTTCCGGCATATGACGGGTTGATAGTCAGCGGATTGAGAATGTACTGGTCATTTACCGGCGTGAGCTGTGCCATCAGCATCATTGGCAGAAGAGCCAGCACCGACAGACATGTTAACTTTTTCATTACTATGGATTTTATTTCCTGGTATGACTTGTTCTTATCTATATCGCAAAGCGAAACCTTTTGTTCACCGGCTCCTCCCTGTTTCAGGATACGGCACCTCGAACCACTCCGGTTACCGTCTCACCACTATATAACCACTTATAGATACTCCATTCACGGCTCGTATCACATAGAAGTAGGTGTCATCGGGAAGAGGATTGCTGTTATAGTCGAGGCCCTCCCAGCGATCGCCCTGTTCATTGGAATAATCGTTGTTCTCATAGACCTTCATTCCGCGGCGGTCGAAGATGGTGAGTTCAGTTCTGCCAAGGGTTTCGAGCCCGCGTATCTTGAAGAAATCGTTAAGTCCGTCCTCGTTAGGTGTAATAAGGGTAGGGATATTCAGGTTGTTCACTTTCACCACCATAAGGTCAGTCACGGGATCACATGCTCCGTTGGTGACTGTCCAGCTGAAGACGTTCTCCCCTACAGAGAGTCCGCTAACGTGCGTGGATGGAGCGGCAGAGTCGAAGATATCTCCGCTTCCCGTCACCAGTTCCCAGATGCCTGTTCCGATTGCCGGGATTTCGGCATTCAGGGTTGTGCGAAATACATAGTGAAGCACCGTGTCGGGTCCGGCATTCGCAACGGGAAGCTGGTCAGCCGTGACCACTACCGGTCTGATTGTATAGTATCCGGCCGTTGATGTACCCATGATATAATAGATTCCGGCCGGTGCAGCCTGCGGTGTGGGGTAAGCTTCAGTTGCCTCCGCATCTGTCCAGTATGTAAAGGTAAGATTCGCGTCCGATCCTGCCGTAACCGCCGGATCGGTGAGATCAGCAGTCTCATTCTCGCAGATGACAGGCGGGCTGGTTATTATAACCCTCGGCGCACCCGGTCTGGCGTTGATCACCACCTCACCTGTCTGTTCCGAGGTACAGCCATAGGAGTTTGTAACGGCAAAGGTATAAGTTCCCGGCAGGAGACCTGACACCGTGCGTGTTGTGCCCGTTCCCTGGCTGGTGAACTGGTCAGGGTACCTTATCAGTGTCCATGTGCCTGGCGAGGGCAATCCTGACAGCACCACGCTTCCCGTTGCCACCTGGAAGGTAGGATGGGTGATTGTTCCCACAACGGGAGCATTGGGTATAGGTGGCTGGGCATTTATCACCGCGTTGTCAGAAACCGGTGAGGTACATTGTTCAGCATTGGTAACCGCAAAATTGTACACTCCCGCCGGAAGCGATGAGATTGTGGCGCTGGAGCCTGTTCCCGTGAGGGTTGCACCTCCCGGGTAACGGGTAAGTATCCATTCACCATTCTCCGGCAGGTTCTCAAGAACGACGGTCCCCGTGGCCAGCTCACAGGTGGGATGGGTAATGTTTCCTATACGCGGCACCACGGGAATGTTCGGCTGCTGCACTATGACAACCTCATCAGATGGCGGTGACACACACCCGGCAGCATTAGTGACAGTAAAGGTAAAGGTGCCGGGCGGGATGTTCGATACAGTGCAGGTGGCTCCCGAGCCCGGGATTGTCAGGTTGCCGGGTGAGCGGGTCAGAGTCCATGATCCGGTGGCAGGCAGCCCGCTCAACACAACACTCCCGGTAGACTGTGCACAGGTGGGTTGTGTTATTTCCCCCACATCAGGAGCTGAAGGGGTAGCAGGCTGAGCATTGATAACAACATTCCCTGATGAGGGAGAAACACAACCATTGGCGTCAGTCACCGTGAACGTATAGGTTCCCGGCTGCAGCCCGGTGATGGTAGCACTTGTACCCGAACCAGTTGTTGTCTGGCCTCCGGGAGTGCGCGTAATAGTCCATTCACCAGTGCCCGGCAGGCTGTTCAGTACTACACTTCCCGTTGGCAGCACACATGTAGGATGGGTAACAGTACCCCTGACAGGCGCTGCAGGAAGCGTGTTGACCGTCAAAGTATAGGTAGCCGTGGCATTAGCGCAGGGCGAACCAAGAGGATTGTCCGTTGTCACGGTGATAACAACCGTTCTTCCCAAATCACCTGATGCCGGGGTGTAGGTAAAGATAAAGGGTGATGCCGTGGAAGAGCCGGGTGAAACTGATCCCGCGCCGTTTTCAGTGATGGTGACTCTGGTGGCGCTGCCTCCGAAAGTGTTGCCTGAAATGGTAACGGGGGCTGTGCCACAGGTGCTGCCTGTGGTTTCTGACAGTGTCAGCAGAGGCGGATTCACACAGCCGCAGTTGACAGAAAATTCGGGTGTTGTGGCTGTACACCCGGCCGGGTTGCGGACAGTTACACGGTGGTTGCCGTTGGCCACATTATTGAAAACGTTGCTCTCCTGCCAGGCACCGCTGTTAAGCCTGTACTCCAACCCTGCACCGGAAGGAGATGTGACTGTAACTATTGCGCGATTGACCCCTCCCTGGCAGTTGACTGAAACCACAGGTATGTCAGGTACAGGCAGCGGGGAATTAATGGTAAACGGATCCGAGGCTACCGATACGCATCCTGATGCAGCGGTGACGGTATAGGTATATGTTCCTGCAGGTATCCCGCTTACTGTAAAGGTAGTTCCAGTGCCGCTCACCTGCGCTCCGCCCGGGTTGCGGGTGAGTATCCAGGTGCCCGTTGAAGGTAACCCGCTTATCCCGACACTGCCCGTTGATATCGCACAGGTCGGCTGAGTAACCGCGCCAATAACAGGCCTGGCCGGGATAGCAGGTTGTGCATTTATGATAATGTCTGCCGATTCCTCGGAAGTGCAGCCATTGGAGTTTGTTACAGTGAAGTTATATGTGTCGGGAGTAAGACCGGTGATGGTTACTGTTGAACCTGTGCCGGTTCTGTTTCCCGGATTTATAGTCCAGTTTCCTGCAGGCAGGCCGGTGAGCACCACGCTTCCCGTGGCTACAGTGCATGTTGGCTGGGTGATCTCACCAACCCCCGGAGCAGGAGGCAGCGGGTTGACGGTGATTGCATAGCCCTGGCTCAGCGTCCCGTTGCCACAACTGTTAACGCCTCTCACTGTCAGCGTTCCCGAGGTGGCAGTGGAGGAAAAGTTAATTGTTACTGTATTCGTTGTTCCATTTATATCAGCACCCTGGCCACTATACACCCATGAATATGATGTAGCGCCTGAAATGGCCGGCACAGTGTAGGAGGCACTGCTGCCCCGGCAAACTGAAGGTGTTCCTGTTATTGTTTCTGCTGCTGCCGGCAGCGGATTAACGGTTATATAACCCGTTTTTGTCTCCGTATCGCTGGCTCCGTCAGTTATTGTCAGCGAGACTGTTTTTGACCCGCCGGAGCTGTAGCTAACTGTATGAGGGCCGGCAGTTGCTGCCGTGGCAGGTGTTGCACCCTCACCAAAGTTCCATGCAAAAGTTGTATTGCCCGATGTTCCCCCGGAGGTGTTTGAAAAAACAACTGATGATCCTGCGCACACTGTTCGTGGCTCAGCAGTGAAATCAGCATTGAGTCCACAGCCCTGAAGTTCGACATAAAGACTTCTGGGGGCACCAGTACATCCTGCCGCGTTTGTCTCAGTGACTGAGACATGCCCGTCGGTGCTTCCAAAAGTAACCGTAATACTGCTGGTACCTTGTCCCAAGGTAATATCAGCATCCACAGGCACCTCCCATACATAGTTTGATCCTGCAGTAGCGGTCACGGAATATACATTCCCCGCACTGCGGCATGGTGGTGCTGCAGGCCCGGTAACGGGTGACTGTGAAGGCATTGCGTTGACTGTTATGTTATAACCCTGGCTCCATTGGCCATTGCCGCAATCATTGACCCCCTGAACCGTCAGTATGCCGGAAGTGGCACTGGAGTTAAATGAAATGGTAACAGTATTGGTATTTCCAACAATGTCAGCGCCCTGACCGGTGTAATTCCATTGGTAGCTGGTAGCGCCGGCAAGAGGCGGAACGGAATATGTGACATCAGTCTGCGGCCGACATATTGAAGCAGTTCCCGTTATTGCAGATGGCGCAGAAGGTACGGTGTTGACGGTAATATAATCTGTCTTGGTCTCTGTACTTGTTACACCCTCTGTAACGGTAAGCGTTACCGTCTTTGACCCCACTGTACTGTAAACAACATTGTGAGGCCCTGCTCCCGTTGCGCTGGCAGGAGTGGCTCCGGAGCCGAAGTTCCAGCTGTAGGCAGCTGCAGGTGTTGCACCCGCCGTAGCATTGGTAAAAGTTACCTGGCTGCCGGTACAAACATTCAGAGGGGTAGCTGAAAAGTCAGCATCAAGACCACATCCCTGCAGGGTGATGGCAAGAGTGCGTTGTGGACCAACACATCCTGCCGCACTGGTCTCGGTAACGGTAATATTACCATTTGACTGACCGAAATTAACAGTGATGGAGTTGGTGCCCTGCCCTGAAAAAATATTTGCTTCTGTTGGAACAGACCACGCGTAGGTTGATCCGGCAAGTCCGGTTACACTGTAAA
>ERZ1026796.259-NODE-259-length-45160-cov-2.972509_pt1 | contig 45160 bp, 36 predicted proteins | sample MGYA00520874_ERZ1026796 | MGnify/ENA primary metagenome ERZ1026796 (study PRJEB33270, sample SAMEA104284474) | anaerobic digester metagenome | biome: Anaerobic digester microbiome; feature: mesophilic sludge digester; material: Anaerobic digester biomass | place...
ATACACTCAAGGCCGACAAGGTTGAGAGCTATGAGCAGGCGCTTATCGAAATCTACCGCGTCATGCGTCCAGGCGAGCCGCCAACACGGGAATCGGCGGAAGCCCTTTTCAACGGCCTGTTCTTTGACGCAGAGCGCTATGACCTCTCGGCCGTTGGCCGGGTGAAGATGAACATGCGTCTCGAGCTTGATGTTCCCGACACCATGCGCGTTCTGCGCCGTGAGGACGTGCTTGCGGTCATCAAGACGTTGCATGAACTGCGTGACGGCAAGGGCGAGGTGGACGACATCGACCATCTGGGCAACCGCCGGGTGCGCAGCGTTGGCGAGCTGATGGAAAACCAGTACCGGCTTGGCCTGGTGCGGATGGAGCGCGCCATCAAGGAGCGCATGTCATCGGTTGATATCGACACGGTGATGCCGCATGACCTGATCAACGCCAAGCCGGCGGCGGCGGCGGTGCGGGAATTCTTCGGCTCCTCGCAGCTGTCGCAGTTCATGGACCAGACCAACCCGCTGTCGGAAATCACCCACAAACGTCGTGTTTCCGCCCTTGGTCCCGGCGGTCTGACGCGTGAGCGTGCCGGCTTCGAAGTGCGCGACGTGCATCCGACCCACTACGGTCGTGTCTGCCCGATCGAAACCCCGGAAGGCCCGAATATCGGTCTGATCAATTCGCTGGCTCTGTTTGCCCGCGTCAATGATTACGGCTTCATCGAAACCGCCTACCGCAAGGTGAACGGTTCGCAAGTCACCAACGAAATCGAGTACCTGTCGGCGATTGAAGAAGGCAACTACGTGGTTGCCCAGGCCAATGCCTCGCTCGACGAAAACGGCCGTCTGTCCGACGACCTCGTGACCTGCCGCGAAAAGGGCGAAACCATCCTCGCCGAACCGTCCCGCGTTCAGTACATGGACGTGGCGCCGAGCCAGATCGTCTCTGTCGCCGCATCTCTGATCCCGTTCCTCGAACATGACGACGCGAACCGCGCCCTGATGGGCGCCAACATGCAGAAGCAGGCGGTTCCGCTGATCCGCTCGGAGGCGCCCTACATCGCAACCGGCATCGAGGCGCGCGCCGCTCGCGACGCCGCCGACATGGTGATCGCCACCGACGACGGTGAGATCACCGAGGTCGACGGAACCCTGATCACCGTCCAGTACAAGACCGAGGGCAAGAAGGTCTACAAGCTCGACAAGTTCCGCCGGTCGAACCAGGACACCTGCATCAACCAGCGGCCCACCGTGGCGACGGGCCAGAAGATCAAGAAGGGCGACATCCTCGCCAACGGCCCCTCCACCGACAACGGCGAGCTGGCCCTGGGCAAGAACCTGCTCGTGGCCTTCATGCCGTGGGAGGGCTACAACTTCGAGGACGCCATCATCCTCAGCGAGCGCCTGGTGAAGGACGACGTGCTCACGTCGATCCACATCCACGAGCACGAAGTGGATGCACGCGACACCAAGCTGGGCCCGGAAGAGATCAGCCGCGACATCCCCAACCTCAGCGACGACATCCTGCGCGACCTCGACGACCGCGGCATCATCCGCGTGGGCGCCGAAGTCGGCCCCGGCGACGTGCTGGTGGGCAAGGTCACCCCCAAGGGCGAGACCGAGCTCACCCCCGAGGAGCGCCTGCTGCGCGCCATCTTCGGTGAGAAGGCTCGCGAAGTGCGCGACACCAGCTTGAAGGTGCCCCACGGCGAGAGCGGCAAGGTCATCGACGTGAAGGTGTTCTCTCGCGAAGAGGGCCACGAGCTGCCGCCCGGCGTGAACCAGCTGGTGCGGGTGTACGTGGCGCAGAAGCGCAAGATCAGCGTCGGCGACAAGCTGGCCGGCCGTCACGGCAACAAGGGCGTCATCTCCAAGATCCTGCCGTTGGAAGACATGCCGTACCTGGCCGATGGCACCGCCGTCGACATCATCCTCAACCCGCTGGGCGTGCCCAGCCGCATGAACGTGGGTCAGGTGCTGGAAGCGCACCTCGGCTACGCGGCACGCTGGGGCTGGCACGACGTGAAGAACAACAAGCAGGTCGGCGACGCGCCCATCCGTGGCACCGAGACCAAGACCCGCCCCATCACCAAGCCGAGCACGTTCATCGCCACCCCGGTGTTCGACGGCGCTCACTGGGACGAGGACGAAGCTGCCGGCAAGCACCCCACCATCCAGAGCATCTTCGACAACCTGAACCCCGAGTCGGTCGACGGCGTTCGGCTCATCCAGCACGACGGCAAGACCCCGTTGTACAACGGCCGCACCGGCCTGGTGTACGACAACCCGGTCACCGTCGGCTACATGTACATCTTGAAGTTGGCTCACCTGGTCGACGACAAGATCCACGCTCGCTCCACCGGCCCGTACAGCATGATCACCCAGCAGCCGCTGGGTGGTAAGGCGCAGTTCGGTGGCCAGCGCTTCGGTGAGATGGAAGTGTGGGCCCTCGAGGCCTACGGCGCGGCGTACTGCTTGCAGGAGCTGCTCACCATCAAGTCCGACGACGTGCTGGGCCGCGTGAAGGTGTACGAGGCCATCGTCAAGGGCGAGAACATCCCCGAGCCGGGCATCCCCGAGAGCTTCAAGGTGCTCATGAAGGAGATGCAGGCGCTGTGCCTCAACGTCGAGGTCCTTGCCAGCGATGGCAGCGAGATCGAGATGCGTGAGATGGACGAAGACGTGTTCCGTACCGCAGAGGAACTGGGCATCGACATCAGCCGCAACGAACGCGGCACCGACGAAGACGACCGCGAGCGTGAAGCCCGCCGGGCCGCACGCACCAGCGGCTACTGAAGAACGACTGACACCAGGAACTAGAGGAAGGGAGGGCGTCGGGATAGAGCTCCGGAGACTTGATCGCAGGTGGCGAGGGAAGCGCCAGCGACGAGCCACACGGAGGGAGCGGCCAAAGCGAAGCGGAGGCCAGTCCCGACCACTTGAAGATGCTTGATGTGAACATGTTTGACCAGTTGAAGATCGGGTTGGCCACGGCCGACCAGATTCGGCTGTGGTCGCACGGTGAAGTGAAGAAGCCGGAGACCATCAACTACCGCACGCTGCGTCCGGAGAAGGACGGCCTGTTCTGCGAGAAGATCTTCGGGCCGACTCGCGACTGGGAGTGCTACTGCGGCAAGTACAAGCGCGTGCGCTTCAAGGGCATCGTCTGCGAGCGCTGCGGTGTGGAAGTCACCCGCAGCAAGGTTCGTCGCGAGCGCATGGGCCACATCGAGCTCAGCGCGCCAGTGGTGCACATCTGGTACCTGCGCGGCACCCGTAGCTGGCTGGCATATCTGCTCGCCGGCCTCGAGCCGAAGGAAGAGCTGAAGGCCAAGCAGCTGGAGAAGGTCATCTACTTCGCTGCCAACCTGGTCACCTGGGTCGACGACGACAAGCGCCACGCCGAGCTCACCAACCTCGAGGCCGAGTACATCGAAGAGCGCGACGCCATCCGCAAGGAGCTCGAGATCGCGATCGACCGCCGCTACAAGGAGCTGGAGGACGACGCCACCAAGAGCGAAGCCGACGGTGCCGGTGGCGCCGACGCACGCAAGCTGAAGACGGTCGCCGAGAAGGAGATCGCCAACATCCGCGAGCGCTACGAGATGGAGCTCGATCTGCTCGCTCGTACCTGGGACGAGTTCCGCAGCCTGCACTCGCGGCTCATCATCGACGACGAGCTGCTGTGGCGTGAGCTGCGCGACCGCTACGGCGACTACTTCGAAGGCGGCACCGGCGCCGACGCGATCAAGTCGCTCATCGACCGCATCGACTTCGATGTGGAAGAAGAGAAGCTGCGCGGCGCCATCGACCACAACGCCAGCGGCCGCAAGCCGCTGTCGGCACAGCGCCGCCAGAAGGCCATCAAGCGCCTGAAGATCGTCGCCTCGTTCAACCAGCGCGACGAGCACGGTCGCCGCCTCAACGACCCGAAGGCCATGATCCTCGACGTGGTGCCGGTGATCCCGCCGGAGCTGCGCCCGATGGTGCAGCTCGACGGTGGCCGTTTCGCCACCAGCGACCTCAACGACCTGTATCGCCGCGTGATCAACCGCAACAACCGGTTGAAGCGCCTGCTCGATCTGGGTGCACCCGAGATCATCGTCAACAACGAGAAGCGCATGCTGCAGGAAGCCGTCGACGCGTTGTTCGACAACGGCCGCCGTGGCCGCCCGGTCACCGGGCCGGGCAACCGCCCGCTGAAGTCGCTCAGCGACATGCTGAAGGGCAAGCAGGGCCGCTTCCGCCAGAACCTGCTGGGCAAGCGCGTCGACTACTCGGGCCGCTCGGTCATCGTCTGTGGCCCCACGCTGCGCCTGCACCAGTGCGGCCTGCCCAAGCTGATGGCCCTCGAGCTGTTCAAGCCGTTCGTGATGAAGCGCCTGGTGGATCTCGAGCTGGCACAGAACATCAAGAGCGCCAAGCGCATGGTCGAGCGCCGCCGCTCGCAGGTGTGGGACGTGCTGGAAGACGTCATCAAGGAACACCCCGTCATGCTGAACCGTGCGCCAACGCTGCACCGCCTCGGCATCCAGGCCTTCGAGCCGGTGCTGGTGGAGGGCAAGGCGCTGCAGCTGCACCCGCTGGTCTGCACCGCCTTCAACGCCGACTTCGACGGCGACCAGATGGCCATCCACGTGCCGTTGTCGGCAGAAGCGCAGGCCGAGGCCCGCGTGCTGATGCTCAGCACCAACAACATCCTGTCGCCCGCATCGGGTCGCCCGATCGTGACCCCCAGCCAAGACCTGATCATCGGTGGGTACTACCTCACCGAGAGCCGCGTCGATGCTGCCGGCGAAGGTCGTGTCTTCCGCCAGATGTGGGAGGTGCTGCGCGCGCTCGACGAGGGCAGCCTGCAGTTGCACGCGCTCATCACGTTGCGCCGCCCGGCCATCGACGGCCGCGAGGCCGACACGTTCGAAACCACTGCCGGTCGCCTGCTGTTCGAAGAGGCGCTGCCCGACGACTACACCGCCCGCTTCGGCCACATCAACAGCGTGGTCAAGAAGAAGGAGATGGGCGTCATCGTGGAGCGCCTGTCCGACCACTACGCCAAGGGCGTGGTCGCCGGTTCGCTCGACGCGATGAAGAACCTCTGCTACCGCTACGCGTCGCAGAGCGGCCTGACGGTGAGCATCGACGACGTGAAGACGCCGAAGCTGAAGCGTGAGATCCTCGACAAGCACGAGGCGCAGGCCGAGAAGGTGGAGAACCAGTACCGCCGAGGCATCATCACCGACGGCGAGCGTCGCCAGCAGGAAGTGCGCATCTGGACCGACGCCACGGCGGAAGTGCAGAAGGCCATGGAAGCCGAGTTCAAGGCTGCCAAGTTCAACCCGATCGACATGATGGTCGGCTCGGGCGCACGCGGCAACATGACCCAGATGCGTCAGATCGCCGGCATGCGTGGCCTCGTGGCCAACCCTCGTGGCGACATGATCCCGCGGCCGATCAAGAAGAACTTCCGTGAGGGCCTCGAGACGCTCGAGTACTTCATCGCCACGCCCGGTGCCCGTAAGGGCTTGGTCGACACGGCGCTGCGTACTGCCGACTCGGGCTACCTCACCCGTCGCCTCGTCGACGTGGCGCAGGAGCTCATCGTTCGCGAACCCGACTGCGGCAGCAACCTCGGTCTCTGGATCGAGAACGTCGAGGCCGACACGGCCAACCGTCGTAGCCACCTGGAGACCAAGCTGTTCGGCCGTGCGCTGTCGGCCGACGTCACCTTGGCCGACGGCACGGTGTACCCGCGCAACATGATGGTGGGCGACATCGAGATGGCCGCCTTGCGCGACGATCCCAAGATCACCCGCGTGCGTGTTCGCTCGGTCGTCACCTGCGACGCCGAGTTGGGCGTCTGCGCCCTGTGCTACGGCCGTTCACTGGCCACCGGCAAGAGCATCGAGCTGGGCGAAGCGGTCGGCGTCATCGCCGCTCAGTCCATCGGCGAGCCCGGTACCCAGCTGACGATGCGTACCTTCCACACCGGTGGTGTGGCGGGCAAGGACATCGCCGGCGGTCTGCCGCGCGTGGTCGAGCTGTTCGAGTCGCGCACCCCGCGTGGTTCTGCTCGCCTGGCCCGTGCCACCGGCGTGCTGCACATCGGCGACGACGAGGGCAAGGGCATCCCGGTCACCGTCATCGACGACCAGGGCGAAGAGCACCAGATCATCCTGCCCACGGGTAGCCGCCTCATCGTGGTCGACGGCCAGGACGTGAAGGCCGGCGACCCGATCACCGACGGTCCCTTCGATCCGAAGGAACTGATGGAGATCAAGGGCATCCGCGAGACCCAGCTGTACCTCGTCGAAGAGGTGCAGAAGGTGTACCGCGACCAGGGTGTGAGCATCTCCGACAAGCACATCGAGCTCATCGTGCGCCAGATGACCCGGCGTGTCGGCGTGCAAGAGCCCGGCGACACCGGCTTCCTGCCCGGCGAGCGTGCCGACGCCAAGGTGTTCCGCGACACCAACCGGCGCATGGTGGAAGAAGGCAAGAAGCCCGCCGAAGGTCGCCCGGAGATCATGGGCATCACCAAGGCGTCGCTGGCCACCGAGAGCTGGCTGTCGGCCGCTTCCTTCCAGGAGACCACCCGGGTGCTCACCGAGGCCGCCATCGACGGCAAGGGCGACAGCTTGCTGGGCCTGAAGGAGAACATCATCATCGGCAAGCTCATCCCGGCCGGTACCGGCATGATGCGCTACCGCGAGTTCGATGTTGCGGCGCCCGACTACCAGCCGATGGCCTACTTCAGCAGCGAAGCCGCCGAAGACCCGGCTGCCTGGCTGAGCAACATCCACGGTACGTACAGCACCGACGAGCCCGAGCCGGCCGTCGAAGCCTGAACTTCCTGACAACTGAACACCGACAACGGCCCGGGGTTCGCCCCGGGCCGTTGCGCGTCTGCAGCGCCGTTCACCACTCGATGGTGGCGTCACCATGGGTGCGGGCGTAGTCGGCCATCGTGTCGTCCTTGGTGACGAGGGTCAGCTGGTTCTGGACGGCGGTGGCGTAGATGATGCGGTCGGCGTGATCGCCGCCGAAGTCGTCGAGTTGCGCAGCCGCGACCGCGATGGTGGGGGTGAGCTCGGCGATGGTGACGATGCCGTCGGCGAGCAGGTCGTGCACCCAGATCTGCGTCGGACGGTCGAGCGCGATGCGGCCTTGGCCGACCAGCGTGGCCAGCTCGCACACCGAGATGGCACTCAGGAACAGGCGCGGCGCGGCGTCGATGAGCCGGCGAGCGCGCGGCGACAGGCGATCGGAGCCCGCCTGCCACCACAGCAGCACGTGCGTGTCGAGCAGCAGCGGATCAGCGGTCGGCATCCCACGAGTCCTCGTCGAAGGTGCCGGCCGTGAAGTAGTCGCTGTCGTCGTCGGCCAGCAGCGTGACAGAGCCGGAGCCCAGCGTGCTGTGCTCGATGGGCACCACGCGGGCAACGGGCACGCCATGCTTGGTGACCACCAGCGAGCGGTGAGTGGTGGCCACCTCGTCGAGCAGTGCGAGGCAGCGGGCCTTGAACACGCTGGCGGGTACGGTGGGTTCGGACATGGCTGCAAGGCTAGGCCGCAGCGGCTGGCGGCACGACTATGGTCATCGAACCATGGTCACATTTTCATCGCGATGAAGTGGCCGAACTCGTCACGCGAGGTTGCCGCCTCCGAACGCGCGCCTCTAACATTGCGGGGTCCTTTCAGTTGGGATGTGCCTGCGTGCCGCTTCGGTGCCGGGCTCCAGACGTTCGCTCAGTCGTTCAGGTCAGAGGTAGACGCGTGCCCACAATTCAGCAGCTCGTCCGTCAAGGACGCAGCACCAAGTTCACGAAGACCAAGACGCCGGCCCTCAAGGGTTCGCCGCAGCGTCGCGGTGTGTGCACTCGCGTGTACACCAACACCCCGAAGAAGCCCAACTCGGCGCTGCGCAAGGTGGCCCGCGTGCGGCTCACCTCCGGTGTCGAAGTCACCGCCTACATCCCGGGCGAGGGCCACAACCTGCAGGAGCACAGCATCGTGCTCGTGCGTGGCGGCCGTGTGCGCGACCTTCCCGGTGTGCGCTACAAGATCATTCGCGGCGCGCTCGACGCTGCCGGCGTGAAGAACCGCAAGCAAGCCCGCAGCCGCTACGGCGCCAAGATGGCCAAGTAAGCCCGGAAACGTTAAGGACACCGAACCATGCCCCGTAAAGGACCTGCCCAGCGTCGCGAGCTCATGCCCGACCCCATCTACCGTTCGTTGCTCGTCACTCAGCTGGTCAACAAGGTCATGCTGCACGGCAAGCGCTCGGTCGCCGAGAAGATCGTGTACGACGCGCTGAAGATGGTGGAAGAGAAGTCGGGCGCCGAGCCCATCGCCACCCTGAAGCGTGCCATCGACAACATCAAGCCCCCGCTCGAGGTGCGCAGCCGCCGCGTCGGTGGTGCCACCTACCAGGTGCCGGTAGAGGTTCGCCCTCGCCGTGCCAGCACCCTCTCGGTGCGTTGGTTGGTCGACTTCAGCCGTGCCCGCCGCGAGAAGACCATGGCCGAGTGCCTGGCCGGCGAGCTGCTCGATGCCGCCAACGGCCTGGGCGCCAGCATCAAGAAGCGCGACGACATGCAGAAGATGGCCGAGAGCAACAAGGCCTTCGCTCACTACCGCTGGTGACACTTGGCGCCGCCAGGCGCTGCACACCACGAACTGAGCCGAACCCGCCCTCCGGGGCGGGTTCGCTCGTTTTCCCGCCGGCCGCGGTGTCAGCTGCTGCGCACGAGCCTGCCGGGGCGTGCCCCGGTGTCGGCATCGTGACGCCGGGTGACGACACCGTTGACCATCGTCGCGAGGTAGCCGACCACTGGTTGGATCAAGCGGGTACCGCCGGCTGGAAGATCGTGGAAGGCCTTGGGAGGGGCGACGGAGAGGTTCTCGAGGTCGATCACGTTGATGTCGGCGCGCAGACCCGGTGCCAGCGTGCCTCTGTCGTCGAGGCCGTACAGCCTGGCGTTGCGGGCGGTCTGCTTGTGGACGAGGAACTCGATCGGGATCCGCTCGCCTCGGCGGCGGTCTCTTGCCCAGTAGGTGAGCTGGGTCGTCGGCATCGACGCGTCGCAGATGAGCGTGACGTGCGCGCCCGCATCGCTGAGGCCAGTCACCGTGGCCGGATGCACGAGCATCTCGCGGATGACCTCCTGGCTCTGATGCACATCTACCCCGCCCATGATGGCTCCCATCGAGGCGCCGTCTTGCTCGAGCAAGAAGTCGTACATCACGCTGAGGATGTCGTCGCCGGTTGCTGCGGCCCTCGCGCCGAGACACATCGACATCTCCGGCTCGTAGTCGACCGGGTCGGCAAGCGGATAGATGACGGGTGCGGCCATCAGGAACAGGTTGAAGATGTTGGCCATCGAGCCGGGCTCGGCGACGGCGACATCGGTCTCGGAGAGAATCGCGGCCTTCACTTCGGGCTTGGCCATCTCCTTGACGCGCTCGTGCAGCGCAAGACCGGCCAGGCGCATGTAGGTGGGTCGTCGCTGGAACGCGTGGTAACCGGACAATCCGGTGGCCAGCCCGATCGGGCGCGACGACACCTGTGGGAACAGCTGCGAACCGGACGCATTGGCCTCGGTGGTCAGCGCCAGGAGGTGCCGCCAGGTGTCGGGCGGGTAGTCGGGCGACTGCACCAGGGTGAACGTGACCGGTCGCCCACTGACCCGTGAGAAGCGATCCATCAGGTCGAACTCGGCCTCCGGGGTGGTGCGCTCGCCCCCGAGTGCATCCAATTTGCCGACGGTGCCGGCGGGGATCATCTCGAACACGCCCTTGCCCGTCGCCCCCATGGCCGTGGCGATCGCGAGCAGTTCCTCGTCAGGGGCGAACGTGCCGGGGACTGGCGAACCCCACAGCGAACGGTGGCCGATGGTCCGAGAGGTGCTGAAGCCCAGCGCGCCCGCTTCGATCGCCTGCGCGACGAGGGTGGACATCTCTGCGATGTCGACCGCCGTGGCGTCCTCATTGGCTGAACCGCGCTCGCCCATGACGTAGTAGCGCACGGCCCCGTGGGCGATCTGGGCACCGATGTCGAGCGAGTACTCGCGGCCGGCGATGTAGTCGAGGTAGTCGGGGAAGCTCTCCCAGCGGCCCCACTCGATGCCCTCGTACAACGCGGTGCCGGGGATGTCCTCGACGCCCTCCATCAGCTCGATCAATGACTTCTCGCCACCCGGCCGTACCGGCGCGAACCCGACACCGCAGTTGCCCATCACGATCGTCGTTGCGCCGTTGCCTGCGGAGGGGTCCATGACCTGGTCCCAGCTGACCTGCCCGTCGTAGTGCGTGTGGACGTCGACCCACCCTGGGGTGACGATCGCCCCGTCGGCGTCGATCGTGTGCCGGGCGGAATCGGTGACCGAGCCCCCGACCTGGACGATGAGCCCACCTTCGACCGACACGTCACCGCGCTGCGGCGCGCCCCCCGTACCATCGACGATGGTTGCGCCCTTGATGACGTAGTCGAGCATGTCGGATCCCCTCCGTTGCGTACGTCGCCGAGGTTATGACCGTGGTGTCGTGCCGAGCGAAGCCGAGGTCGTACGTTGGCGTCGTCGGGTCGCGCGCAGGTTGTTCGGTTCTGCCGCAGTTCCGCAGCGATGGGGGTCGTGAGGTGAAGTTCGGAGTCTTCTACGAGTTGCAGCTCCCCAAGCCGTGGGGGCCCGACGACGAGTACCACTTGCTCAACGACGCGCTCGACCAGGTCGAGCTGGCCGACCAGCTGGGCTACGACTACGCCTGGGAAGTCGAACACCACTTCCTGGAGGAGTACAGCCACTCGTCGGCTCCGGAGGTGTTCCTCGCGGCCGCCAGCCAGCGTACGAAGCACATCCGCCTGGGTCACGGCGTCGTGCAGCTGACGACCAACGCTCCGGCTCGTGTCGCCGAGCGGGTCAGCACCCTCGATCTGCTCAGCCACGGCAGAGTCGAGCTGGGTGTCGGCGAGGGCAGCAGCGTCACCGAGTTGCACCCCTTCGACCGTCGCTTTCGCGACAAGCGCGAGGTGTGGGAGGACGCGATGCGATGCCTGCTGCCGATGTTCTGGGAGGAAGGCTGGGAGTACCACGGCAAGTACTTCGACTTCCCGCTGCGCAACGTCATTCCGAAGCCCCGTCAGCGGCCGCACCCGCCGCTGTGGGTGGCGTGCAGCCAGCTGGAGACGATCGAGATGGCGGGTCGTCGTGGGCTGGGTGCACTGGGCTTCCAGTTCGTCAGTGCCGACGCCGCGCAGGCGTGGGTGCACGCGTACTACAACGCGTACACGAAACGGCTCGACCCGCTCGGCCCGTACGCCACGAACCCCAACATCGCGGTGGTCAGCCAGTTCATGTGCGCCGACACCGATGAAGAGGCGCAGGCACGCGCCGACGGCAGCACGTTCTTCCAGTTCGCACTGCGGTTCTACAACGAGCACGGGCCGGTGGTGCCCGGCACGACAAGCCTGTGGGACGAGTACCTCGGGTGGAAGGCCTCCGCTGCCGGCCGGAAGGCACAGAGCGGTGGGCTGATCGGCTCGCCGGCCACCATCCGCGAGCGACTCCACCGTTTCGCCGAGTCCGGCGTCGACCAGGTGATCCTGTTGAACCAAGCGGGACGCAACCGCCACGAACACATCTGTGAAGCACTCGCACTCTTCGCCGAGCACGTGATGCCCGAGTTCCACGCGATGGAGCCTGAGCATCAGGCGTGGAAACAAGCGGTGCTCTCCGGGAAGGTGGAACTTGCCGAGATCGATACCGAACCGTTCAACCTGCTCAGCCTGCAAGCCGTGAAGCAGAAGTAGCGAAGCGCACCTACTGCAACTGCTTGCTCATCGTGTACGAGTGGGCGACGCCCACGTACTCGCCCCACGGCTCGCAGGCGGTGAACCCGAACGTGGTGTACAGGCCGACCGCAGCGGTGAGGTGCTCGCCGGTCTCCAGCTTCACCTGCTGGTAGCCATCGGCCCGCGCCGCCTGCACGAGCGTGGCGAGCACGGCGGCGCCCAACTTGCTGCCGCGTGCATCGGGGTGTGCCCACATGCGTTTGATCTCGGCTGCATCGGGTGCGCCCGGAATGCGGCGATACGCGCCGCATGCCACCGGAGCGTCGTCGAGGTAGGCGACGAAGAACGCACCTCCCTGCTGCACCTCCTGCTCGGACAGCGAGTGGAAGCAGGTGCCACCTTCGGGCTCACTGTCGAGCAGCTCGCGGTTGAGCTGCCCGAGCATCGGGCCGACGTCGGGGTGGTCGAGCTCGCGGCGCACCACCACCAACTGCGGGAACTGCTGGCCCATCTCGAACGCGTACGCCGACGGGCCGAAGCGATCGATGAACTCGAGACGCGCTTTGGCGTCGTCGACGGTGGGTGTGGTGCCGGCCGGCACCCACCACATGGCAGTGAGCGAGCCGGCCTCGAACCACTCGGCGCGGCGACGGAAGAAGTCGCGGTGCATGCCGCGATAGACGAACTCGCGCAGGGCCGCGCCGGACTCCCAGACGGTGAGGTTGACGATGGTGAGCGGGTTGGGGAAGGCGCTGATGGACGTCGCGTCGCCATCCTCCGTCTGCAGCCGCCAGACGAAGCCGGGCGCTGCCTCGCCCAGCGCGTTGACCGGGGCCAACCCGTCGGCGAACCCTGCCGTGGCCGGGTGGTCCATCGGCTGGCGGAGCGTGGCGACGTTGAGTTGCGCAAGGTGGAGCTGCACGGCGTGAACCTATCGTGGAGAGCCCGGTCGACCTCGACCAGCTCACCAGCCAGCTGGGGGCCGCTGTTCGAGGCCCGCCAACTGGGTGCGTTGATCACACCGCTGCTTTCGACCACTTCCGTTTTGCCCGGAAGTGACGCACCACTTCGATGATCACGTTGATGCCCAAGGCCGTGCCGAACGCGATCCAGAACGCCTTGGTGTGGTCGTCCTCGAACGGCTCGCCCACCAGTCGTGCCAGGCCTGCCGCGTACGTGGCCCAGATGATGGCCGCGACGAAGGTCCAGCGAAGGAACCACGGACGCGGCTGAGCGGTGATGCCGCTGGCCAAGGTGAGGGCCGTGCGGCCGCCGGGGATGAAGCGGGCGGTGATGAGCAGCAGACCTCCGCGGTCGCGGATCTGCTCACGAGCCCAGATGAGCTTGGCTTCGAACTTCGGCTTGCGCTCGGCTCGGCGCTGGAACGCGGGCGACCAGTGCCGGCCGATGGCGTAGGCCATGTTGTCGCCGATGAAGGCGCCGGCTGCACCGGCGGCGATGACCGCGATGAGCGGGTACGGCGCGTCGCCGGTGGCCACGGCGACGCCACCGACAATGACCGTCGTCTCGCTGGGCACGATCGGGATCACGGAATCGAGCAGGGCAATCGCGAAGATGACGCCGAGGAACCACCAGTTACCTGCCCAGTCGCCCAGCTTGTCGGTGAGGTCGCTGATCCAGGAGAAGGCGCCGCCGATCAGGCCCAACTGTGCGTGCATGGCGGGCAGGCTAACCCGCCCCAAGTTGCTTGCGCAGGCGCCTCGCCAGGCTGGTGGCGCCCATCGCGGTGCCCGTGGTGACGGTGAGATGACCCATCTTGCGGCCCGCCCGAGGTTCGGATTTGCCATACAGATGGAGGTGCGCCGCCGAGTTGCCGAGCACGTTCTGCCACCGCGGTTCGCCATCGGCCCACAGCTGGCCGAGCAGGTTCACCATCGCGACACCGGGCACGACGAGCTTGGTGTCGCCCAACGCCAGGCCGCAGATGGCACGCACCTGTTGCTCGAACTGTGAGGTGAGGCAGGCATCGAGCGTGTAGTGCCCGCTGTTGTGCGGGCGGGGGGCCAGCTCGTTCACCAGCACGTCGCGACCGACCACGAACATCTCCACCGCCATCACGCCCACGAACTGCAGCTCCTCGGCGATGTAGGTGCACAGCTCGGCCGCATCTGCCGGAGCGGTGCCGGGCAGGTTGGCAGGGGTGTAGCTGACATCGAGGATGCCGTGCACGTGCTGGTTCTGCGAGACGGGATAGCAGGCCACTCGCCCGTCGGCCGTGCGCGCCAGCACCAGCGACAGCTCGCGATCCAGGGGCAGGCGCTGCTCGAGCACGCACGGCACACGGCCCAGCTCGTCCCACGCTGCCGCCAGATCGGTGGCGTACGCACACCGGATCTGGCCCTTGCCGTCGTACCCGAGCCGGGCCGTCTTCAAGATGGCGGGGAAGCTGAAACCGGCCGCGTCGGCGAGATCGGCGTCGGTGACGATGACCACGTAGGGCGCGACACCGACACCGATGTCGTCGAGGAACTGCTTCTCGGCGATGCGGTCTTGCGTGGTGGCGAGCGCGGCCGGGGACGGGCGCACCGGAATGCGAGCGGCCAGCTGGGCCATCGCCTCGGCGGGTGCGTTCTCGAACTCGGTGGTGACCACCGCGCAGGTTGCTGCCAGCTGCTCGAGTGCAGCAGGGTCGTCGTAGGCGGCGACGAGGTGGACGTCGGCCACCGCACCGGCCGGCGAGCCGGGGTCGGGCTCGAGCACCGTGGTGCGGTACCCCATGGTGCGCGCGGCGAGCACGAAGTAGCGGCCCAACTGGCCGCCGCCCAGCACGCCAAGCATGGCCGGCGGCGTGATGACGTCGCTGGCGCCGTTGCTGTCGTGCCGTGTGGTCATGCGGCGGGCATCAGATCGCGGGCAGCACGGCGGTGGACGCGTCGTGGTGGCGGCGGCTGCGGTACTCGATGAGCTTGGTGGCCAGCGCGGGATCTGTGGCCGCGAGCAGTGCCACCGCGAACAGCGCCGCGTTGGTGGCGCCGGCCTCACCGATGGCGAAGGTGGCCACCGGTACGCCCGCGGGCATCTGCACGATCGAGTACAGGCTGTCCTGCCCGCTCAGGTGGCGGCTGGGCACGGGCACGCCCAGCACCGGCACGATGGTCTTGGCGGCGAGCATGCCCGGCAGGTGTGCCGCCCCACCGGCGCCGGCGATGATGGCTCGCAACCCGCGATTGCCGGCGTTCTCGGCGAAGGCGAACATCTCGTCGGGCATGCGGTGAGCGGACAGCACCTGCGCCTCGTGCGCGATGCCGAACTCGGCCAGCACCTCGACGGCCTTGCTCATGGTGGGCCAATCGCTGGCCGATCCCATCACGACCGCGACGACTGGAGTGCTCACGCGCACAGTCTGCCCGATGTGCGGTGGTTCAGGCCAGGGCACCCGCGCGTTCGCCATCGACCACTGCTGCGTGCGCACGGCGCGGCGCCACGCAGTCGCCCACTCGTTGCACGCTCACGCCCGCGGCCTTGAGGTCGTTGTACAGCCACTCCACAGGGCTGGGCGGCACAGCCAGCACGACCCAGTCGGGGTGGCGGGTCTGGTTGGCGCCGGTGGGGTGGTGCAGCAACGTGAGCGCTCCGCCGGCGAAGCCCATCGGCACGAGATCGGTCGACTGTGCAATGCCCTTGGCACCGGCCCGCATCCACCAGTTCTCCATGTCGAGCGTGATGCCCAGGTCTTGGCCCACCACCATGCCCGGTGTGACGATCTCGACGGTGCAGCCGCGGTCGGCCAACAGCTCGGCGACGGACGTGGCGTGGTGGAAGCCGATCTCGTCGACCACCACCACGTTGCCGAACGGCTCGGCGCTGCCGTCGAGCACCTCGCGCACGTCGGCCACCTGCACGGCATCGCCGGCCACCCACCACGGGCGGCTGGGTTCGGCGCCCATCGCCACGATGACGTGATCGGGTTGACGTTCCTGCACCAGGCCGGGCCACACGCCGACGCCGTACTCGATGACCACGCCGAGGCGGGCGCACTCGGTGAGCTGGTTGCGGATGATGTCGCCGAACTCGGCTCGGTTGGGCACGCTGGCGGCGAGGCGCACCTGGCCGCCGGCCTGCGCCTCCTTCTCGCACACCGTCACCTGATGGCCGATGCGAGCAGCGGCGATTGCCGCCTGCAGGCCGGCCGGCCCGGCACCGACCACCAGCACGCGCTTGGGCTTGGCGCTGATGGCCACGCGCGGCTCGGCCTCGCGCCCCGTGCGTGGGTTCTCGATGCAGCCCAGCCAACGGTTGAGGCCCATGCGGCCCACGCACTCCTGGTTGCAGCTGAGGCACAGACGGATGTCGTCGGTGGCGCCGGCGCGGGCCTTGGCGGCGAAGTCGGGGTCGGCGATCTGACCGCGCACCACGCCGACGAGATCGCAGTGGCCTTCGGCCAGCGCCCGCTCGGCCTGCAGCGGATCCTTGAAGCGACCGACACCGACCACGGGCAGGTCGACCGCCTTGCGGAACGCGGAGGGGATGAACAGCGCATACCCGGGCGGGATGTGCATGCTGGCTTCGATCATGAACAGGCTGGCCGTGGCGACGCCGATGGACGTGTTGATGTAGTCGACCTGGCCGGTGGCCTCGGCGATCTGCGCCACACGTACCGCATCGTCGATGGTGGTACCGCCTTCGATGAGCTCGTCGCCGCACAACCGCACGCCGAGCGCGAGGCGATTGCCGATGACCTTGCGCACCGCCGCCACGATCTCGGTGAGCAGGCGCGCACGGTTCTCGATGCTCCCGCCGTACTGGTCGGTGCGCTGGTTGGTGGCCTGGCTGAGGAAGCCGCGCACGATGGAGCTGTGCGAGCACTGCAGCTCGATGCCGTCGAAACCGCCTTCGGCGCAGTGCTCGGCCACCAACGCGTAGCCGGCGATGATCTCGTCGATCTCGGCGTGGGTGACGGCCTTGGGCACCTCGCGAAACAGCGGGTCGGCCACGGCCGACGGCGCCCACACCGGCAGGCGCGAGTACATGCTGCTGGCCTGGCCGCCGTTGTGGTTGATCTGGGCGAAGATGGGCACGCGGTGGCGGTGCACGGCTTCGGTGATGGCCCGGTACCCGGGGATGACATCGCGGTGGAAACCGTGGATCAGCTTCTCGTAGGGCCAGTCGGTGGGATGGGTGCTGTGCTCTTCGGTGATGATCAGCCCGGCGCCGCCGGCGGCGCGGGCCGCGTAGTACGCGGCGTGCTGCGCGGTGGGCTTGCCGTCGCGCGCGTAGTTGGTGAGGTGCGCGCTGAACACGATGCGGTTGCGGGCGGTGACCGGCCCGAGCTGCAAAGGGGTCCACAGGTACCGGTACGCCATCACGGGCAACCTTAGCGACCGCCCCCGGGAAGCCCCCGAACGAGGTCAGCTGTCGTAGTGGCCGAACATCCAGTACGTCAGCAGCACGGCGGTGAGCGCGGCGGCCGTGAGGCCGATCTTCAGCCATCGCTTCGGAGGTGCCCACACCCGCAGGCGGTACTCGGCGAACTGGTAGCCGAACGTGACGGCGGCGACGGCGATGGTGACGTGGAGCAGCGCTGCCAGTGCAACGCCGGTGATGGCACCGGCCTTGCGCAAGCCGCTGGGCCACAGCAGCGCGAGCACGAGCGGCACGAGGATCGCGCCGGCCGCGCCGAGCAGCAGTTCGATGTACCAGGTGCGGTTCGCCATCCACGGCAGCCACTGGCCTCGGTCGAACAGGTCGAGAGTGGCGAACCACCCGAGCACGACGATGGCCGCGAGGCTGAGGTAGCCGAGCACCGCTCGCACCTTCGACACCTGCCACGCAGTGGGGATGCTGACGGCGCTCCACACCATCCAACGACGAAGGAGGGGCGTGCCCAGGTCGGCCATCGCCGAGCGGAACACGCGATCTGCCTGCAGCTGCGTGATCGGCAGGTCGGGTGTCTCCCAGTCGGGCTTGCCCGGCTCGCTGAACGGTGGCGTGAGCGCATCGTGCACCAGCGCGGCGGCGAGGTGCGTGCCGGTGCGCGGCACCAGCCAGGTGAACATCTGCGGCACGGAGGTGAGGTCGGTGGTGAAGGTGGCCTTGTTGCGCGGCACGACGATGTCGCCCAGCTCCTTGTCGCGGTAGCCGAGGCGGCGCTCCAGGTACCACGAGTCCTGCGTGTCGTCCTCCACGTGGCGCAGCACGATGCTCCATCGATCGCTCGGCGAATCGGGGTCGAAGAACTGCTCGAGCTGCTTGTCGAACTCCATGGGCAATGCTCGCGCGATCCGGCGGGGTCGCGATTCCTGCCACACTTCCCGCATGGCAGACATGGACATGACCGAAGCAGAACGCGACCAGTTCCTCGCCGATGTGCGCGTGGGCATCCTGGCGATCGAGCATGCGGGCCACGGCCCGCTGGCGCTGCCCATCTGGTACCAGTGGGAGGACGGTCAGGTGCTGATCGGCATGGATGGCACGTCGCTGAAGGCCCGGCTGCTGCGTGCCGCCGGGCGCGCGACGCTCACCGTGCAGACCGAGAGTGCGCCATATAAGTACGTCAGCGTGGAGGGCCCGGTGGTGGTGGCGAGCGAGTCGCGCGACAACCTGGCCATGGCGTCGCGCTACCTGGGGCCGGAGCTGGGCAAGTGGTATGCCGACAACAACCCCAGCACCGCCGACACCGTGCTCGTGCGCCTCACCCCGGAGAAGTGGCGCACCTGCGACTTCGGCAAGGGCATGTAGCGCACGCCTGGTCGCGCATCGCGCGGCGGCGCGCGGGGGTCGCGTAACGTGGCCGCGTGAAAGATCTCCATGGCAAGGTCGCAGTCATCACCGGCGGGGGCAGCGGCATCGGTCGGTCGCTCGCTCACGCGTTCGCGGCGCAGGGCATGAAGGTGGTGCTGGCCGACATCGACGAGATCAGCATGCGCGCGGTGGAGGCCGAGCTGGCCGAGGGTGGTACGGAGGTGCTGCCGGTGGTGTGCGACACCTCGCTGGAAGCCAGCGTGCACGCCCTCGCGCAGGCGACGCTGGATCGCTTCGGCGCCGCCCACGTGCTGTGCAACAACGCCGGCGTGGCCGGCAAGGTCGACCCGTGGAGTGGGCCGATGAGCGCGTGGGAGTGGGTGGTGGGCATCAACCTCTACGGCGTCGTCCACGGCATCCGCGCGTTCCTCCCCATCATGCAGGACCAAGGCGAGGGGCACATCGTCAACACCGCGTCGATGGCCGGGCTCATCGCCTTCCCGGGTGCGGCCGCCTACAACGCGACGAAGACTGCGGTGGTGGCCATCACCGAAGGGCTGTTCCTGGAGATGAAGGGCACCGGCTCGCCGGTGGGTGTGAGCGTGCTGTGCCCGGGGTTCGTGAAGACCAACCTGGTCGCCGGCCAGCAGTGGCAGCAGCGCTTGGGCCCGGAGCCGCCGAAGAGCACCGACGCGCTCGGGCAGATGATCGAGACCATCCTCGCCGATGGCGTCGAGAACGGCGTCGACCCCGATGGCATCGCCGCGCAGGTGCTGGATGCCATCCTCACCGATCGCTTCTGGATCCTCACTCACCCGGAGATGCGCCAGGCGCCGGTGGAACGCATGCAGCGCGCCGCCGCGCAGGAGAACCCCGCGTGACGAAACCGCCGCGGAAGGGCGGTACGCGCACATCCGCGTTCGGTGTCGGCAAGCGCGAGGGGCACGACTCGTCGCCGTTCTACGAGCGCTTCCACGCGCCGGAGATCTCCGCCGACGAGACGATCGGCATCACCTCGGCCGTCGACCGCATCGTGGTCGGCGATGCGCGTGACATGAGCGCGGTCGCCACCAACTCGGTGGCGTTGGTGGTCACCTCCCCGCCGTACTTCGCGGGCAAGGCCTACGAGGAGGCGTTGGGTGAAGGGCACATCCCTGCCAACTACGTCGAGTACCTGGTGATGTTGCGCGACGTGTTCGCCGAGTGCGCACGCGTGCTGCAGCCGGGTGGTCGCATCGCCGTCAACGTGGCCAACCTCGGCCGCCGGCCCTACCGCTCGCTGGCCGCCGATGTCACCGCCATCTTGCAGGACGAACTGCGCCTGTTGCTGCGCGGTGAGGTCGTGTGGGTGAAGCAGCGCGGGGCGGCGGGCAACTGCGCGTGGGGCAGCTTCCAGCGCCCCGGCAACCCGGTGCTGCGCGACCTCAGCGAGCGCGTGGTCATTGCGTCGAAGGGTCGCTTCGATCGCGCGGTCACGCCCAAGGATCGGGCCCGGCAGGGCTTGCCGTCGGTGAGCACGCTGAGTCGAGACGAGTTCATGGAGGCCACCGTCGACGTGTGGGAGATCCCGCCGGAGAGCGCTGCTCGCGTGGGCCATCCGGCGCCGTTCCCCGTCGCGCTGCCGGAACGGTTGATCCACATGAACACGTACGAGGGCGAGCTGGTGCTGGATCCGTTCATGGGGTCGGGTACGACGGCGGTTGCGGCCGTGCGCACCGGCCGGCACTTCATCGGGTACGACACCGACGCCGGCTACGCGGCTGCGGCCATGGCCCGCGTGGGAGCCGAGTCGTTGCTGCCGCAGGTGCAGCTGGCGGCCGATGCCGGGCGGCTCACCGACCCGATGGCGGGCGGTTGGGCGGCGAAGGATCTGGCGGAGTCGCTGTTGCTGGCCGCCGGCTACACCGACGTCGTCGATGATCGCAAGGTGCTCACCGGGGTGCAGCCCACGCTCTCGGCCACCGATGCCAAGGGCCGTCGCTGGTGGTTCGAGGTGGTCGGTGGGCGAACCACCAACCGGCCCGGTGCGCAGCGCATCGAGCTGCTGTGGCGGGCGATCGCGAAGGGGGCCGTGGTACGCGAAGCCGAGCCGGCGGCTCGCTACGGCATCCTCACCACCGGGTTGCCCGCGACCGCCTCTGGTGGTGGCGCGCTGAAGGCGGTGACGGGTGCGAGGAAGCCGGTGGCTGTCGTGGTCGACCTGCTGGCGGCCGACGCGGTGGCACACCTGCGCGCTGCCGGCCGCTGAACCGACCGACCCACGTCGGGCTCGTCTCGGTTCAGTTCGTTCAGCCCGACCCGCGGGTGTCGAGCAGGCGTGCGTCGGCGATGTCGTCGAACGTGCCGGCGGTGAAGTAGCCCTGCAGATCGACGAGCAGATGGGTGCTCGCCGAGGTGTAGAGGCACACCGTGCCGTCGGCGCCGAACGGCACGATCGCCAGTCCGGAGCGGGTTTGCCCTGCGGCGTCGAGGTTGAGGTTGCTCGTGGCACCGGGCGCACTGCCACAGGGCAGCGCCTGCAAGAAGCCCGAGCCGAGCGAGCCGGTGGCCACCAGCGAGAGCACGGCCGAGCGGTTCGGCTCGCCACGCAGCACGGCCATCGAGCCCGCGCGAGGAGTGGACCCGCTGCGCGTGTCGAGCAGGCGCGCGTCGGTCACATCGTCGAACGCACCCTCTGCGAGGTAGCCCTGCAGATCTACCACCACATGGGTGGCCATCGAGTTGTACACGCAGGCGGTGCCGCCGGCATCGAAGCGAACCACGGCCAGCCCGGCGCGGGTCTGGCCGGCGGCGTCGGTGTTGAGGTTGCTGGTGCTCCCTGCGGCAGCGGTGCACGGCAAGGCCTGCAGGTACCCGCCACCTGCCGTACCCGTGGCCACCAGCGAGACCACGGCCGAGCGGTTGGGTGTGCCCCTGATCTCCGTCGTCGAGTTGGGCGGCACGACGGTGGGCGCGGCGCCGTCGGTGAGGCTCAGTTCACGGATCAGGAACTGGGTCCAGACGGGGTCGATGGTGCTCTGGTACTTCTCATAGAGCCCCTTCGCGTGGGTGCCCTCGCCGTACCACAGCATCGTCTCGGCAACGAGGCCGCGCGAGCGGGCGATCGCCGCAGTCGCGATGGCGCACTGCATCGGCACCGCGCCGTCGAGCTCGGCGTGGATCATCGCCACCGCGGCATCGCCCGCGCCGATCTTTGACGGGTCGTACCCGCAGCCCGACATCACGAGCGCGGCGCCGATCGCAGAGTCGTAGCCGTCGTAGTCGCCGACATCGCCGGGGGTGTCGCTCTGGTAGGCCAGGTTCAGTGCGGTGACGGCGCCTGCCGACGAACCCATCACCGCCACGCGGGTGGCATCGATGCCGTAGGTGCCGGCATGCGCGCGCACCCACCGGATGGCGGCCTGCGAGTCGTACTGCGCCGCCTCCACGGCGTTGCGGCAGCGCTCGGCTTCGGCCGCGAGCTCGCTCGGCGGCACCTTGCCGTCTTGCACGGCCTGGCACTGGTTACCGGCATCGAGCCGGTAGTTGAGGCTGAACACCACGTACCCGCGGCGAGCCCACTCCTGTGCGATGCCGCTCAGGGTGGCCTTCGAGCCGGTCTTGAAGCCGCCGCCGTGAATCGCGATCAACACCGGCCGGCTGGTGCTGGTGTCGCCGACCGGCTGGTACACGTCGAGCAGCAGATCGGTGGGCACGCCGGTCACCAGTGCCGGCGCGGTGGCGTAGACCACGTTGCTCGCCACCGTGGTGGTGTCGAAGACCATGTCGACGTAGCGGGTGCCTGCGGCGTGCGCCGGCAACGTCGTGCCGCCGGTGGCGACCAGCGTGACAGCGAACGTGCCGGCGAACGACACGACGGCGGCGAGGTGCTTCAGGTGGTGCTTCATGTCGGCGAGTGAAGCGCGCAGGTGTGAGTGATCTGTGAGCGACCGCCCGCGGGCGCCGCCCGAACAGCCGGCTTCAGAACAAGAACCGGCTGACCGTGTAGATCACCACACCGGCCAAGCCGCCGACGATGGTGCCGTTGATGCGGATGAACTGCAGGTCGCGGCCCACCTGCAACTCCAGGCGCTCGGCTGTGGCCTTGCCGTCCCACTTCTGCACGGTGGAGCTGATGATCTCCGCCACCTCGCCGCGGTAGTGGTCGACCACGTAGCCGGCGGCGCGCTGCACCCACTCGTCGACCTTGCGCTGCAGCTCGGGCTCGTCGCGCAGGCGCTCACCGAGGTGCACCAGCGAGCGATCGATGCGTTGGCGCAGCTCGCTCTCGGGGTCGTCGGTGGCGGTGAGGGTGCTGCGCTTCACCTCTCCCCACAACGACTGCAGCCATGCACGCACGTCGCGATGAGCGAGCAGCTCGTTCTTCAGCTCTTCACCCTTGGCCACCAGTTCCGGGTCGGCGCGCAGGCGGCCGGCGAAGGCCAGCACGCGCTGGTCGATGGCCTCGCGCACCTCGTGCTTGTCGTCGCTGCCCACGTCGCCGATGAAGCGATGCACCGCGGTGTAGATCTTCTCGAAGATGCGGTCGTCGACGGGCTCGGGAATCCACCACGGCGACTCCTGCTCCAGGCGCGTGCGAAAGGTGGTGCGGTTGTCGTCGAGGAAGCCCGCCAGGCCGGTGAGCACTGCATCGAGCAATCGCTGGTGGTGGCCGCCCTCCATGGCCACATCGAGCGCACGCCCCATCAACGGCGCGACCGGCGTGGTGCGGATCTTGCGCTCGATCAGGCCTTCCAGCGCGGTGCTCACATCGCGGTCGTCGAGCACCTCGAGGCTGCCGCGCAGCGCGTCGGCCACGCCTTCCCCGGCCTTGGTGGCATTCGCCGGCTCGCTCAGCCAGGTGCCCAGCCGGCGGCCGACGTGGGCATTGGCGAGGCGGTCGTCGAGCACCTCGCGGGTGAGGAAGTTCTGTTGCACGAAGTCGCCCAGCGATGCGCCGATCTGATCCTTGCGGTGAGGGATGATCGCCGTGTGCGGGATGGGGATGCCCAGCGGGTGGCGGAAGAGCGCCGTGACCGCGAACCAGTCGGCCAGCGCGCCCACCATGGCGGCCTCGGCGAACGCGCGCACGAAGCCCAGCCACTGGTGGTGCTCTTCCTGCCAGCGGGCCAGCAGGAAGACGATGGTGACCAGCACGAGCAGGCCGAGCGCGAGGCGCTTCATGCGCTGCATCGCGGCCTTGCGCTCGCGATCGCTCGCCGACATCACGTCCATGGCGGCGACCCTAACGGCGTGGCCGCGAAAGCAGCCCGAGCGCGGCGGGTCAGTGGTGGGCGACGTAGAGCCCGGGTCTGCCCGCGGCCAGGCGAGCCGTGGCGCCGACGATGAGTGCGGGCAGCAACGTGTGCCAGCCGAACTGCTCGACGGTGAGCACCACCCCGGTGAGCATCACGCCGGCCGCAGCCGAGAACGCCGCCGCCGAGCCGGTGGTGGCCAGCAGCGGTGCGGGCGCGTGCAGGCCCGGTGCGATGGCGGCACCGAGCGTGCCACCCATCACGAACAGCGGCAGCACTTCGCCACCGACGAAGCCGCTGCCCAACGCAATCGCCGTGAACAGCAGCTTCAACAGCGGCACCCACCAATCGACGTGGTCGCCCGCGAAGGCGGGGGTGAGCAGAGTGCTCGACAACCCCAGGTAGTCGCGCCCGACCAGCACCATCAGGCCGAGGGTGGCGACGCCGCCCACGACGGGTCGCGCCGGCGGCCAGCCGACCAGGTGCGCCATCTGCGCTCTGATGCTGTGCAGCAGCCACACGAACAGGCGAGCAACGAGGCCGAAGGCGATGCCGGCCAGCAGCAGTTGGAAGGGCAGGCCGATCACCCAGCGCGGTGCCGGCAGATGTGGCCGGTTGGTCATCCGGTAGCCGAGTGCATCCACTACCACCTTGCCGGCGAAGGCCGAGCACGCTGCGGGCAGCAATGCCTGCCATCGATGGCGTCGCGTGACCTGCAACATGAACGCGATGCCGGTGAAGGGCACCCCGAAGACTGCGCCCCATCCGCCGGCGAGCGAGGCGGCGATGAGCAGCCGCCGTTGGTCGGCGGGCAGGCGCGCGAGGCGCGCCGCCGAGTCGGTGACGGAGCCGGCCATCTGTAGCGCCGCGCCCTCGCGGCCCACCGAGGCGCCGGCGAGGTGGCCGACCACGGAACCGCCGAAGATCATCGGCGCCATGCGCGCCGGCACGCCGTGCGTGAACAGGTGACCCTGCTCGATGACTGCCGGCGTACCGCCCTTCGCGCGACCGCCGAGGTAGTGGTAGGCGGCGCCGACCAGCAGCCCCACGGCCGGCAGCAGCCACACCAACCAGCCGTGCGCGATGCGTGTGTTCGTGGCCCAGTCGAGGCTGCGCAGGAACGCGTACGAGATGAGCCCGGTGAGGGCCCCGCCGATGGTGGCGAAGAGCGCCAGCCGGGCCTTGGCCATCATGAGGCGACCGCTCGCGCGATGGCGGCTGCATCGGTCTCGACCATTGCGGCGACGTTAGCGGCCGGCCGGTGCGCGGCGGCCGGTGCGAAGCAATCGCTGCTTCCTAGGCTTGCTGCTGCGGGGTCCTTCTCTTCGCGTCGATCGCTGCTCGGCCTGGGGCTCGCGGCGCTGGGCGCCGGCGTGGCGTGTACGGCTCGGGTGTCGCGCTTCGCCGCATTGAGCGCGACACCTGATGCCAACGGGTTCCTGCTGCCTCCCGGCTTCACCAGTCGCGTCATCGCCCGTAGTGGCGATGTGGTGGCCGGGACGCAGTACGTGTTCCCGAACAAGCCCGACGGTGCGGGTGTCGTGCCGCGAACCGACGGCGGCTGGTGGCTGCTCTGGAACGGAGAGGGGGCCGATGGCACCGGCGGGGTGGCCGCGCTGCGCTTCGACCGGGCCGGCTCGGTGGTGGCTGCGCATGGGGTGCTCACCGGCTTGAACCGAGCATGCGCCGGTGGCGTGACCCCGTGGGGCACGTGGTTGGCCTGCGAGGAGGTGGGCCGCGGCGCCGTGTGGGAGGCCGACCCCTCCGGGGCCGAGTCGGTGCAGCACCTCGGGATGGGCCGGTTCCGGCATGAAGCGGCCGCGGTGGACGGTGCTCGGCGAGTGGTCTACCTGTCGGAGGACGAGCCCGACGGCCTGTTCTACCGCTACCGGTACACCTCGGCCGGGCTCGCGAGCGGGGTCCTGGAGTCGGCTGCAGTCGATGGTGGCGGTGCGGTCACCTGGCTGGCGATCACCGACCCGTCAGCGGCGTCGGCGCAGTGCCGGACGCAGGTGCCGGCAACGCGGTTCGACGGAGGTGAAGGGCTGTGCATCATGGATGGTCGCACGGTGTTCCTCACCACCAAGGGCGATGACCGGGTGTGGCGCTACAACGTGTTGACCGAACGGATGGACGTGGTGTACCGGCCGTTGCCGGGCTCGTCGCTCCGCGGGGTCGACAACATTGCGGTGTCGCCCGGGCGCGACCTTCTGGTGTGCGAGGACGGCGACAACATGGAGGTCGTGGCCGTGGACATGAGCGGCCGCGCGACGCCCTTGCTACGCCTTTCCGGCCAGCAGAACAGCGAGCTCACCGGCGTGAACCTGTCACCCGACGGCCGGCGTCTGTACGTTGGCTCGCAACGCGCGATGAGCAGCGAGCGCGGCATCGTCTACGAGATGAACGGCCCGTTCCCCTGGTGACGGGTGCGGTTCGGTCGTGCTGAGGGCCGACGCGGCCGCCTGAGTTCTTCTGGCGGGTCGGCGACGGTGTGGGGAACTGTGTCACACCCCTTGCGTACTGTTGTTCGCATGGACGTCGGCGCAGTGTGCGAGCGAGTGCGAGGGGTCGCATCGGTGCGGGCCGCGGCAGGTGCGGGCTCGGCGTCGCGGGCAGACCTGCAGGGCGGGTTGCGGTCGGTGGCGGCGGTCAGGTCGTGGCTGGCGGCCGCCGAGGCACAGTTGGCGGCTGCGTTGGCGGGGTGTGCATCGTTTCCCGAGCAGGCCATTGCGGAGGCCGGGCGTGGGTCGCAGGGCGAGGCCGGTCGTGTGCTGCAGCGGTCGGGCACGTTGGGCGCCACACCGGCGCTTGCAGGTGCGTTGAACGACGGGTCGGTCACGCCCGGCCACGTCGATGCGGTCACGAAGGCGGCGAAGGGGCTGGAAGGGCAGCAGCGGGCGGAGCTGATGCGGCGTGCGGATGGGCTCGTCGGGCTTGCCGCGGCGGCATCGGTGGGCGACTTCCGCAGGCGGCTCGAGCATGAGGCGCGGTCCATCCAGCGAGACGACGGCATGGCGAAGTTCGAGCGGCAGAAGGCTGCCGTGCGGCTACGGCGATGGACCGATGCCGACGGCATGTGGTGCTTGCAGGGCCGGTTCGATCCGCTCACCGGGGTGAAGCTCAACGCCCGCCTGGTGGCGGAGATCGAGGCGCTGTTCGCCGAGTCGGTGCCAGCGGGTTGCCCTACCGACCCTGTAGCGAAGCAGGAGTTCCTGGCGGCATGGGCGTTGGCGCGGATCATCGAAGACGGTGGGGTGGCGCCGCGGGCGGGCCGGCCCGAGTTCATCGTGGTCATCGACACCAGCGACGACCCTGGGCCGGCTGCCTCGGGTGATCCCGATGGGTCTGCCCGGTCGGATGGGTCGACCGGGTCAGGTGGGTCTGGCCGGCCAGGGCAGGGCGAACCGGATCTGGTGGGCTCGGAACCGGGCGGCTCGGGGCCGGGCGGGCCTACCGTCGATTGGGGGCTGCCGGTCGAGATTCCGCATCGGGTGCTGGTCGAACTGTTCGGGGAGGCCGATGTGCACACCGTGATCGTGCGGCACGGGGTGGTGTTGTACGCGCCGGGCGAGCTGAACCTCGGGCGCACCACCCGGCTGGCGAACCGTGCCCAGCGGCGTGCGCTGCGAGCGCTGTACCGGGGCTGTGCCGTCCCTGGGTGCGAGGCCTGTTTCGATCGGTGCAAGATCCACCACGTGCGCTGGTGGCGCCACGGCGGGCGCACGGATCTCGACAACCTGCTGCCGCTGTGTGCGCTCCATCACAGCAAGGTCCACTCGGCCGGCTGGGTGGTCATGTTGGGGCCAGACCGACAACTCACGATTCGCTACCCCGATGGCACCGTCCAGGCCACCGGGCCGCCTCGCCGCCGTGCGGCCTGACGGCTCGGCGCCGCAGGGCTCGGGCGGGCTGTGGTTCGTTCCATGAACTGGTGGCCTGGTGCCAGACGATGAGCGGGTCGCGGTGCATCCGTAGGATGGCTGCACCATGAGTGAGCCGTCCCTGTTCGATGTCGATCCGCTGGATCTGGCGTCGCTGAACCCCGATCAGCTCGACGCGGTCGTGCACCGCGGTGGGCCGCTGCTGGTGGTGGCCGGCGCCGGCTCGGGCAAGACCCGCGTGCTCACGCATCGCATTGCACACCTCATCCAGGAAGGTGTGCCGCCGTCGAGCATCCTTGCGATCACGTTCACCAACAAGGCCGCCGACGAGATGAAGCATCGGGTGGCCGCGCTGGTCGGCCCGATGGTGAAGGCGATGTGGGTGTGCACGTTCCACTCGGCGTGCGTTCGCATCTTGCGCGCCAACGCCGAGGCCATCGGCTACCCGCGCACGTTCAGCATCTACGACCAGGCCGATGCGCAACGCCTGGCCGGCTACGTCATCCGCGACCTCGGGCTCGATGCCAAGCGCTTCCCGCCGCGTGGCGTGCACGGGCAGATCAGCATCTGGAAGAACGAGCTGGTCACGCCCGCCCAGGCGTTGGTGAAGGCCGACAACCCGTTCACCCGCAAGCACGCCGAGGTCTACGTCGACTACCAGGCCCGCCTGGCGAAGGCCGGCGCGATGGACTTCGACGATCTGCTGATGAAGACGGTGCAGCTGTTCCGCGAGCACCCCGACGTGCTGGCGCACTACCAGCAGCGCTTCCAGCACGTACTGGTCGACGAGTACCAGGACACCAACATGGCGCAGAACGAGCTGGCCCTGTCACTCGCCGCCGAGAGCGGCCAGGTCACCATCGTCGGCGACGGCGACCAATGCCTTCTGCCCGGCACCCTCGTCAGCACGCCGAGCGGCCCCGTACCGATCGAGCGAATTGGCGTCGACGACAAGGTCGACGGTTCCGGCGACTGCTGCATCAACGAATTGGGCGTGGTCCGCCGTGTTCACCGAGGTCGCTACTCGGGTGGTGTCGTGCGGCTTGTCGCCGGTGACGTCGTGTTGTCGGGAACGCCGGGGCACGTCGTGCCCGTCGACGGCGCGGGCGCGGAGCAGCCGTTGGCGCACCTGCAGCCCGGTATGACGGTGCTGGTCCTCGTCGGTGGCTGCTACGAGCTGCGGATGGTCGACACCGTCGAGATCCAGCAGTACGACGGCCCCGTGTATGACCTGGAGGTCGAGCCCACCCACCACTACGTCGCCAACGGAATGCTGGTCCACAACAGCGTGTACGGCTGGCGCGGGGCCGACGTGCGCAACATCTTGCAGTTCGAGGAGGCGTTCGACGACGTCACCACCATCGTGCTCGACCAGAACTATCGCAGCACGCAGACCATCCTCGATGCGGCCAACGCCGTCATCCGCAACAACCCCGATCGCAAGGAGAAGCACCTCTGGAGCGAGAAGGGTGGTGGCGACCGCATCATGCGCTACCACGCCGAGGACGAAGGCGACGAGGCCACCTTCGTGGCTCGCTCGATGCAGAACCTGCAGCGCGACGCTCACGTGATGTGGAAGGAGATGGCCGCCTTCTACCGCACCAACGCGCAGAGCCGGGTGCTCGAAGAGTCGTTCATGCGCTTCGGCATCCCGTACAAGGTGGTCGGCGGTACACGCTTCTACGACCGGCGCGAGATCAAGGACGCCATGGCGTACCTGCGGGCAGTGGTGAACCCGGCCGATGAGGTTTCCATCAAGCGGGTGCTCAACGTGCCCAAGCGAGGGGTGGGCGACGGCAGCGTTGCCAAGCTCGACGCCTTCGCCAAGGCCGATGGCATCTCGTTTGCGGAGGCCATGCGCCACGCGCAGGAGGCCGGGCTCACCGGCCCAGCGGCGCGCGGGGTGGAGAGCTTCGTGCGCCTGCTCGACGAGATCGGCCTGCTGGCCGCCGACGAGGCCAACGGCCCCGGCGACCTGCTGCAGGCCGTCATGGACGGCAGCGGGTACCTGGCCGAGCTGGAAGCCGAGATGGAAGGCTCGGTGGAGGCGGCCGGCCGGCTGGAGAACATCGGCGAGATGATCGGCTCGGCACGCGAGTTCACCCGCGTCGACGAGTTCCTCGAGCAGGTGGCGCTGGTGGCCGACACCGACGAGCTCGACGACGACGACAAGGTCGTGCTGATGACGCTGCACAGCGCCAAGGGGCTGGAGTACCCGGTGGTGTTCCTGGTGGGCATGGAGGAAGGCTTGTTCCCCAACAGCCGCGCGCTCACCGAGCCCACGCAGATGGAGGAGGAACGGCGCCTCGCCTACGTGGGCATCACCCGCGCGCAGCAGAAGCTGTTCGTCAGCCACGCCTGGAGCCGACAGCTGTTCGGCACCACCAACTACAACCCGCCGTCGCGCTTCCTCGACGAGATACCCACGGCGTTGGTGGAGGAGTCGGGCGCCGTCGGCGGACGCAGCGGGTATGGCCGCCAGTCGTACCGCAAGCGCAGCACCGACGACGGCGCCGCGCCGCCGCCCTACCGTCGAGCCGGTGGTGGCTCCGGTACCGGTGGTTCCGGCTCCAGCGCATCGAGCTCCGGTTCCGGTTCCGGCGGGTACCGCTCGCCGGTCAGCAGCTTCGACCCCGATGACGACGTCGACTGGCATCGTGAGCGAGTCGTCGACGCCGCGCTCGCTGCCGGCCGCCGGCACGAGCCGGCGCCCTCCAACTCGCAGGAGCTGGGCCTACGAACCGGCGACGATGTCGAGCATCCGGCGTTCGGTGAAGGCGTCATCATCGAGATTCGCGGGCAGGGCGACAAAGCAGAGGCCACCATCCGCTTCCGCGAGGCCGGCACCAAGCACCTGTCGCTGGCGTGGGCGCCGCTGAAGCGCCTGTAGCGGCAGTGGTGGCGACCACGCAGCACTCGCCGGTAGCTGATTGAATTCACCGTGATGACCGCCGAGCTGCAACCTCACGATGCGGAGACGTTGCAGCGCCGCAAGCGTCTCAGCCGTACCTGGGCGGGCATCGTGGTGGTGTGGTCGCTCATCCGCACTGTCATCGTCTGGGCCGCAGTGGGCGACTACGGGCTGAACCCGTGGATCTACCTGTCGCTCGATCTCAGCTCGGCCATCGTCGACGCGTTCACCACGCCGCGCATGGTGCTCAGCTTCATCGACGACCACTTCAAGCAGGCCATCAAATGGGCCTTCATCTCGTTGGTGGCCTTCATCGTGCCCGACCTGTACATCTTCCTCGGCACGCGCACGTTGCCCACGCGCATCATCGTGGTGGTGTGCCTCATCATCGGCCTCACCCTCACCGTCGGGGTGATCGGCGTGGTACGCCGCATTCGCAGGGGCAGGAACGAACGCCGACTGGCACAGTGACCTGTCGCACTGACCTGGCGAGTGCCAACGTGAGCCGGTAGCGGCGTACGTGTTTGAATGGGAGGCATGAAGGCAGCCATCCTGTTCCAGAGCCTCTCCGGCAACACTCGTCGGGCCGGTGAGCTCATCGCCGCCAACCTGCAGCAGGAGGGTTGGGGCATCACCACCGTCGCGCCGATGAAGCAGCTGGAGATGTCGGCCATCCAGAGCGCCGACATGGTCATCATCGGTACCTGGGTGCACGGGCTGTTCGTGGTGGGCCAAGCGCCGTGGGGCATCGGCGCCATCAACCACCTGCCGGCGTTGCGCGGCAAGCTGGCAGCCACCTACTGCACGTTCGCGCTGAACCCTGGCACCACGCTCGACAAGCTCGACAGTGCGGTCAGTGGCCTGGGCGCCGAGGTCATCGGTGGCCTGGCGTTGCACCGCAGCAAGCTGCACGCACACGCCGAGGAGTTCGCGGCGCGACTCGTCGCCAACGTGCCCGCTCGCGCCTGAACTGGCTGATCTAGCTGCGCGTCGAGCCGGGGTCGGCGACTCGCCCGGCGAACAGCACGGTGCCGCTGCCGCGGTCGCGCAGCCAGAAGGTGAAGGGTCGGTCGAAGGTGAGCACGATCGGCTCCTGTGGTTCCGGCGCGGCCGTCTCCACCATCACCACCGCCGTGGCCGCAGCGGCCTCGGTGCCTTCCTCGTCGACGGTGATGTTGGCCTGGTGCACCACTGCCCCGATGGTGAGATCGGCGGCGTTGGTCATCCCGCTGAAGTCGGCGGCGCCGCTGAACGCGGTGGGCATGCCCATGGCCTCCAGCACGCGGCTGAGCTCGACGCTGGTCTCGATGTCGAACCGGGGGAAACTCAGTTGCACCGGTCGGCCGGCGAGCGCGGCGAACACCTCGTCCGCGCTGGGGAGCGGCGCGTCGGCCTCGACCAGCGCGGCGGTGAACGACAGCCCGCCGAACACGTAGGGCAGGTCGACTGCCTGCCAGCCCTGGCCCGCGGCGTACCCGAAGTCGGCGCTGGCGTGCATCATCGCCGCGCTCACATCTCCCGCCGGCGTTGCGAACGGCTGGTCGGTGGTCTGCTCCGCGTCGAAGGTGGTGGCCCAGTTGGCCTTCAGGTAGATGGCGTTGACCAGCGTCAGCCGAGCATCGGGAGTGATGGTGCCCTCCACCAGCAACTCGGGGATGCGGTCGTTGGTCTGCTGCGCAACCCACTCGTTGATCGCGGCGCGGGCGGCCTCGGGGTCGGTGGCGTAGTCGACCAGTTCCAGCCCGGCGTCGTACTCGGCGGACAGCAGGTCGAGGAAAGCCTGCTCGAACGCGAGGCCCGACTGGCCCCACAGCGAGTTGGCGATGGACAGCTGCACCTCGCTGGTGCCGGTGCCGCCCTCGGCGGTGTTGTCGCGAACCTGGTTGAGCGTCTGCAGCGCCGTACCGAGCGCGTTCATCGAGCGGTGGATGGTGCCCGGCTCGGTGATGTGCAACACGGTGTTCATCTCCTGCAGCGTGGCGCCCTTGGCCCCGGCGGAGGTCATCGCCAGCGCGAGCGCGATGCTGGCGGGAGAGAACACCACGTTGGCCGTGGGGTCTGCCGCCACGAGCCGCTCGTACAGGTCGGCGGAGAACGCGTTGATGGCGGCCGAGCCGGCCAGTGCGTCGTCGGGCGTGGTGGCCACCAGCGGCGCCGAGCCCTTGAGGCTGCTGTGCCCGGCACCATCGGCCGGCACGGTCGGCGCAGTTGGGGTGGACGAGGGCTCGTCGGCGGCTTCGTCGCCGCAGGACTGCAGCAGTTGGGCGACGGCCGGGAGAGCGAGGAGAGAGAGGAACGTACGGCGTTGCATGCTCATCTGACGCTCCTCACCCGCCGCTGGTTCCTGCCGGCGGGGGTGTGGCGGCGCCTGCTGCCGGGGTGTCGGCAGTGAGGTCGAGCGTCAGCGAGCCGTCGTTGTTGATGATCGGTCGTACCCCGACCGGGGGCAGGGCCAGGTCTTCCGGCGCGAGCGTGCGGCCATCGCAGTCGGTGAACTGGCGAGTGCGCCGCACCTGCTCGATCTGGCAGGTGGCATCTCGGTCCGCGGGATGCGCAAGGTAGATCTGGAACCCGCTGGCAGCGGTGTGATCGAGCACGATGTTGCGGTCGCTGCCGATGAGATCCTGCAAGATGATGGGGCCGCCGTCGACGATGTGATCGGCCACCCACTGCGCGTTGCCCATCTCCTGGAAGGCCGGCGCCAGGTTGGCCGTGGTGTCGTCGCGATTGCGCGACGTGAGTGCGGCGACACCCCACAGCAGCAGCCCCACCACCACGAAGAAGCCGATGCCGACCAGCACCGGTACCACGGCACGAGCGAAGGTGGATCGAAGCTGCGGGCGGCGCATCACCAACAGTGTGCCCGCCCACCGCCGGAATGCCACGTCGCCTGACTGCCACGCGGCCGCAGCGTGCGTGCGTGCGTGCCGACGAGCGGGCTCGGGCTCACGGTGTGTAGAAGCCGCAGCTCACTGCCAGCTCGCCGGCCAGTTCGTTGTTGGCCTGCACGTACCACGCACCAGTGGGGTCGAGAATCGTGAAGTCGGCATCGCCAGAGGGGGTGGTGGCGATCCAGTTCCAGCCGCCTTCCACCTCGCCCATGTTCGTGTAGGTCGCAGTGACCCCGCAGTCCAGCAACAGCAGGTCGAGGATGGTGATCGATGCGTCTTCCCAGCTCGTTGCGGCGGGGTCGGTGGTGGGTGCATCCGGTGAGTCCGGGACGATGGTGACGTCGCCGAGATCGAAGGCGAAGATCAGTGTGGGGGTGGTCGACGACACCGTGCCGGCGCCGTCGACGGGGGTGAGCCCGCCGTCGTCGGTGCCCAGGTACAACTGCACCGGGACGCCCCCGACCAACGCCGTCAACTGGAACGGATGGGAATCGCCGGCCGTGCACGGGTTGTACAGGTTGACGGTGATCACGTAACGGCCATCGGGGGCGGTGTCGGCCCAGATGATGTTCTCGGCGGGTGTGGCGGTGGCCGAGTCGCACGGTGCGTTGGCGTCGACATCCAACGTGCCGCCACTGCTGACCGACCGGTTGCCGTAGCCGACGGTCTCGCCGGTCGGGTCGGTGACCGACAGGTCGATGTCGGCCGTGTCGGCCCAACGCAACGTGATGCGCACGTCGCCCGTGGCCAGATCGGTGGTGCCCGGGTCGGCGCCGACGGGGCGCACGATCAGCACGCCGGTGGTGAGGTCGACGAGGATGAAACCTTCATCGACCGGGTCGGTGGCAATGATCACGATGATCACCGTGGGGTCGAAGGTCGGCCAACGCGGCCCCACGTACACGGGAGGTGTGGTCAGCGGCACCGGCGGCGACAACGGGTTGCCGCACGAGCACTTCGCGCGCGGTACGCCCCAGCGATCGACGAGCACCGCATGGCCGGCCTGCAGCACCGACGGATGGGCGAATGCCTGGCCGTTGCGGAAGCCGTGGTTGGTGACACGGGTGTCGCGAGTGAGCACCACCGGTGTCAGGTCCTCGATGTACGTGCGGATGTCGCCGGCCGCGATGCCCTGCACGCCGGCCCATGCGGCGGCCTTGTCGGGGTGCTGCTCGAGGAAGGTGATCATCGCCTGCGGGTCGCAGGCGGCGGCGTTGCGGGTGCCACCGTAGAGACCCGGCTCACGGCCCGCCACCTGTGGCAGGGCCACCTGCCCGGCGGGCAGCGGAGCCGTGGTGCTGGGGATCGGCACCGACGGCAGCGAGACGCTGGGCACAGCTTCCTGCCCGGAGCCCACCGTCGGCATGAACGGTTCGGCCATCGGCGCGTTGACCGGCTCGAGCAGCACTTCCCCCTGCCCCAGCACAGACGGATCGAGCGTGCCTTCCGGGTAGGTGCTGCTGGTGGCGGCCGGCAGCGTCGTGGCGGTGGTCTGCGTGGAGTTCAACGTGGTGCTGCCAGTGGTCTTCGAGTCGTCGCCGCGAGTGAGCGCGAGCCCGATGCCGACCAGCGCGGCCACCCCCACGAGCGCGCCGATGACGAGCGTGTTGCTGCGCTTCTTCGTGCCCGCCCCCGGCGGAGGCGGGCTGGTGGGCGTCGACAGCGTTGCGCCCGGCGGCGGCCCCGGAGGTGGTGGCACCGTCGGGATCGGCGCTTCGGCGGAACCGGGCGAGCCGGCAGCGACCGGAGCAGTCGGTGCAATCGGCGCGCCGCACGCACCACAGACCATCAGGCCCGCGGAGTGCGGGGTACCACAACGAGGGCACGTTCCCATGGGCATCATGGCTGCCACCTCTGTTTCCACCTTGTGCTTCCAGCGTGGCCGACCGGTGCAGCAGCGCCCAGTGGCCAAGGTCCTCGCGGTGGGCCGAATTGAGAGAAGCCCCACATCAGTCGTAGGGTTCCCTACTTGTGAATCGGCCCTACCGCGTAGTCGTCGCCAAGCCGGGCCTCGACGGCCACGATCGTGGCGCGAAGACCATCACTCGCGCCTTGCGCGACCATGGCTTCGAGGTCATCTACACCGGCCTGCATCAGACTCCCGAGCAGATCGCGGAGACCGCGCTGCAGGAAGATGTCGACGCTGTCGGTCTGTCGCTGCTCAGCGGTGCGCACCTCACGCTGTTCCCTCGCGTGATGGAGGAGCTGCGCAACCGCGGGCTGGGCGAGATGCTGGTGTTCGGTGGCGGCGTCATCCCCGATGCCGACGCTCGCACGCTCAAGGCGCAAGGCGTCACCGAGGTGTTCGGGCCGGGAAGTTCGTTGAAGGGCATCAGCGCCTGGCTGGAAGCCACACTCGACGCAATTGACAACGAAGTGGATCAGAGAGAAGACGAGGCCTAGATGGACCTGTTCGAGTACCAGGGCAAGCAGTACTTCGCCCGCTACGACATCGCTGTCAGCCCGGGTGACGTGGCCTACACCGTCGACGAGGCCGTGGCCGCGGCGGAGATGGCCGGCTACCCGGTCGTGGTCAAGGCACAGGTGCAGGTGGGTGGTCGCGGCAAGGCAGGCGGCATCAAGCTGGCCGACACGCCTGACGAGGTGCGCCTGCACGCCGGCAACATCCTGGGCATGGACATCAAGGGCCACCTGGTGAAGCGAGTGTGGGTCGAGCACGCCAGCGACATCAGCAAGGAGTACTACGCCTCCTACTCGCTGGATCGCGCGGCCAAGGACCACCTGCTGATGCTCAGCGCCGAAGGTGGCGTGGAGATCGAGACGGTCGCGGTCGAGAACCCCGATGCCATCGTGTTGCTGCACATCAACCCGGTCGACGGCATCTCACCGGCCGTTGCCCGCGATGCTGCCGTGCGCGCCAACATCGATGCGGAAGCACTCGACGGCGTGGCCGACATGCTGGTGAAGCTGTACGACTGCTTCACCCGTGGCGACTGCGACTTGGCCGAGATCAACCCGCTCATCCTGCGGCCCGACGGCGGCGTGCACGCGCTCGACGCGAAGGTCAGCCTCGACAACAACGCCGCCTTCCGCCACCCCGAGTGGGACGAGTTCCGCGCCACGGAAGAGCTCGACGAGCGCGAGCAGTTGGCCCGCACACACGATCTGCAGTACATCGGCCTCGACGGCACCGTCGGCATCATCGCCAACGGCGCCGGCCTCGCGATGAGCACGCTCGACGTGGTCAACCAAGTGGGCGGCACGGCTGCCAACTTCCTCGACATCGGTGGTGGCGCCAACGCCGACATGATGGCCGCTGCCCTGGGCGTCATCAACTCCGACGAGAACGTGAAGAGCATCCTCATCAACATCTTCGGTGGCATCACCCGCGGCGAGGAAGTGGCCAAGGGCATCGTCGAGGCGCTGGGTCGTGTCGACCTGCGAGCACCCATCGTCATTCGCCTCGACGGCACCAACGCCGAGGAAGGCCGCGCCATCCTGGCCAACGCCGGCATCCCCGAATCGAAGCTCACCTCCAAGCCCACCATGCTGGAAGCCGCCCGCGCGGCCGTAGCCCTTGCGAACGGAAACTGATCATGGCCATCTTCGTCAACGCTGATACGAAGGTCATCGTGCAGGGCCTCACCGGTGGCCAGGGCAAGTACCACGGCCTGCGCAACCAGGCCTACGGCACTCAGGTGGTCGGCGGCGTCACGCCCGGCAAGGGCGGCACCGACGTCGCCGTTGAAGGTGGCACGGCCATCCCGGTGTTCAACACGGTGGCCGAAGCCGTTGCGGCAACTGGCGCGACGGCGTCGTTCATCGCCGTGCCGCCCAAGGCCGCTTCTGCCGCCATCCTCGAGGCCGCTGCAGCCGGCATCGCCTTCATCGTGTGCATCACCGAAGGCATCCCCGCTCAGGACGAGGCGAAGGTCTACAACACGCTCGTGCGCGACTACCCCAACACGCGCCTGCTCGGCCCCAACTGCCCGGGCATCATCAGCCCCGGCAAGTGCAACATCGGCATCACCGCCGGCGAGATCGCCCAGCTGCCCACGGCCAGCGGCCCCAACGTCGGCATCGTCAGCCGCTCGGGCACGCTCACCTACCAGGCGCTGTACGAGCTGAAGCAGCGCGGCATCGGCGTGTCCACCTGCGTCGGCATCGGTGGCGATCCTGTTCCTGGTACCAACTTCATCGACTGCCTGCGCGAGTTCCAGGCCGACCCCGAGACCCACGCGATCATCATGATCGGCGAGATCGGCGGCTCGGCAGAGGAAGAGGCCGCCGAGTTCATCAAGGCCAACGTCACCAAGCCGATGAGCGCCTACATCGCCGGCGTCACTGCGCCCGAAGGCAAGAAGATGGGCCACGCCGGCGCCATCACCAGCGGCGGCAAGGGCACTGCGCAGGGCAAGATGGACGCCTTGCGCGCTGCCGGGGTGAAGGTGGGTCTCAACCCCACCGAAGCCGGCGACCTGATGGCCGCCATCGTCGCCACCCTCTGACCCCCCTTCACCCCTTCACCCACTTTTCCGCAAAGTCTGTCGGGCGTGTACCACGGGCTATGAAGTGGTGGTCTTGACACAAAGCGGTGCCGCACGGGCACGGACTACGGTCGCGGCCATGCCGATCGTGCCTGACGACAAGAACTGGACCTGGGTGCTCGAACGGGCCTGCCCGGACTGTGGCTTCGACGCTCGCGCCTTCGACCCCACCGGGGTGCGGGTGGCCGTGGAGGCCAATGCCGCCCGCTGGCGGGTGTTGCTCGCCGACCCGCGTGCCGCGCAGCGACCCGACGATCACACCTGGTCGGCGCTGGAGTACGGATGCCACGTGCGCGACGTGTACCGCCTGTACCTCACCCGCCTCGAGCGGATGCTCACCGAGGTTGGCCCGACGTTCGCGAACTGGGACCAGGACGCGACCGCGGTGAAGGAGCGCTACGAGCGCCAGAACCCCGCCGACGTCGCGGGAGAGCTGCGCGCCGCCGCCGGCATGCTGTCGGCTCGTTACGCCACCGTGTCGGGCGATCGTTGGCAGCGCACCGGGTTCCGCAGCGATGGTGCCGCCTTCACCATCGACAGCTTCACGCGCTACCTGGTGCACGACCCCGTGCATCATGTGCACGACGCCGAGCAGGGCTATGCGCGGCTCGGTGGGCTGTGGGCCCCACCCGCCGGCGAGCCTGCCTAGCGCTCACGGCCGACGGCCGTACCACGCAACCAACTGATCGATCAGCGGGGCGCCAGGTGCAGCGGCCACCGGATTGCCGAATGGCGGGCCACCGGCGGCAACCTGCGCGGGCAGGTCGGCGACCATGGCCGCGAACGCCGCTCGTCGATCACCACCAGGCAGTGCGTGCAGCGCGGCCTGCAGCGCCACTTCGAGCGCCTGCACGTTCCAGGCCGGGTGCTGCTCGGTTGCCGTCGCGAGATCCCAGGTGTGCACGCTGAGCTCGCTCGTGTACATGGCCAGCATCGCCGAACCGGGGGCCTGCACCCAGGGCAGCACCATCATCCGGCTGAGGTTGGTGTCGTCGGTCCAGGCGGCCTGCACACGATGAGCGTCGCTCATCCATGCGTCGTGCCAGCCGAGGTCGGCGATGCCGGTGACGAAGGATGGCAGCGCCATCGGGTCGCCGCCTTCGCCCAGCAGCGCCACTCGTCGCAGCACGACCAGCATGTGGCCGATCAGGGTGCGTACGTCGAACTCAGCGCACGGAGTGGGGCCGTCGAACTGAGTGGGCCGCACCTCGGCGATGGTGGCGCCGGCAGTGGCGACAGCATGGGCGAAGTGAAGGCGAGGATCGGTCGGGTGGAGCGTGGTGGTCATGCCATGAAGATCCCACTCAAACTGTCCACATTCTGACCATGTTGATGCGAAGATCAGCGCATGCGTGCCGACCGACTCGTGGCGATCCTGCTGATGTTGCAGCAGCGCCAGAAGGTGACCGCCGATGAAGTGGCCGAGGAGTTGGAGATCTCGCCGCGCACCGCGCGCCGCGACCTGGAGGCGTTGGGCGTTGCCGGCTTGCCGGTCTACTCGGTCGCCGGCCGCAACGGCGGTTGGCGCCTGGCGGGTGGCGGTCGCACCGACCTCAGCGGCCTCACGGCGGCGGAGGCACAGGCGTTGTTCATGGTGGCCGGCCCCTCGGCTGCCACCACACCAGAGTTGAAGGGGGCGCTGCGCAAGTTGGTGCGTGCGCTGCCCGAGCAGTTCCGACCGGCGGCGCAACACGCTGCCTCGTCGGTGCTCATCGACGAGCGGGCATGGGAGCGATCGGCCATCCGTCGACCGGCACCGCCGATGCTGGCCGTCGTGCAGCAGGCGGTGGTGCAATGTCAGCAGTTGCACCTCGAGTACACGGCGCGCAGTCGGGAGCACACGCAACGACTGGTGGAGCCACTGGGCCTCGCCGCCAAGGGCTCGGTGTGGTACTTGGTGGCAGACACGGCGGCTGGCCGGCGCAGCTTTCGCGTGGATCGGATCGCCGCTGCGTCGCTCACTGGCCGCCCGGCGACACGGCCGGCCGACTTCGACCTCGGCGAGGCCTGGGCGTTGATCGCCGATCAGGTCGAGCAGCTGCGCGCGCCGGTGGTGGTGCACGCCATCGCGCTGCCGAGGCTGGTCACCATCCTGGCGTTCGTGTTCGGGGGCCGGCTGACCGTCGGTGACACGTTGGCGGACGGGCGCGTGGAGGTGGAGATCCGCGGCCACTCACTCGAGTCGCTCGCCGGCGAGTTGGGCGGCTTCGGCGCCGGTGTGGAAGTGCTGTCGCCGGTGGAGGTGCGCCGATCGCTGGCTCGCGTGGGGTGCGAGCTGACCGCCCTCTACGGCAGCTGAGAGCCGGTGAAGGACGAGAGCGCCGTGAGCGCCGCCGGTGCCTGGCGGCCGGGGGTCAGGGCAGCTGGCCGACGTGTGCCAGAGCGAGGCGGATGAGGCGGTCGTGGCCGCCGGTCATCTCGCGGCGCACCTCTTCGCTGATGGCTTCCTCGGGGGTGAACCAACGCAGGTCGAGCGCCTGCTGAGTGGGCTGGCAGTCGCCGGCGACGGGAACGACGAAGGCCAGGCTGACCGCATGGTGGCGCGGGTCTTGGAAGCCGCTGACCTCGGCATCGGGGAAGTACTCGACCACGGTGAACGGCGCCACCTCGGGCGGTATGCGGGGCAACGCCAGTGGGCCGAGATCCTTCTCCAGGTGGCGCAGCACGGCGTCGCGGATTCGCTCGCCGTAGAGCACGCGACCACTGACCACCATCCGGCTGATGGTGCCGTCGGCGGCTTGCCGCAGCAGCAGGCCCACGTGGGTGACCCGGCCGAGCTCGTCGACCTTCACCGGTACCGCATCGACGTACACCAGTGGCACGTTGGCCCGAGCGTTCTCCAGCTCGTCGCGCGAGAGCCAACCGGTCTTGGTGTCGAGTTGTTCGCTCATGATCAGTCGTTGCCCATCAGTCAGTCGTTGAGATCAGTCGTGGAGATCAGTCGTGGAGGATCGTTGGTGAAGGGAACAGTTGTAGCCGAGAGGTCAGCTGAGGAAGAAACCGTTGACGTCGATGAGCACGTGTCCCGACTGGCTCATCTTGGCCACGACGGTGCCGGTGGGGCTGAGCCGGAGGAGCGCGCCGTTGGCCACGGTCTGCCCAGGGCCGAAGTTGAGGTTGGAGGTTGCCGGCTCGACGAGGGGGTAGACGGTGAGGAAGCCGATGGCGTTGGGGCCGGTGACCGTGAGGTTGGCCGACACGGCCGAGGCGTCGCCGGCGACACCGGGGACGGTGTTGAGCGCGATGGTGCGCGCCTGGCCGGGGCCGAACGCGCCCACCGACGGCTGGCGCGAGTCGTACGCGCGATACGGCGTGACCGACCGGAACATGCCGGTTGTGGCCAGGGTGGCGGCGCTGTCGGTGATGTAGCCGACGACGTCGAGGATGATGTGCGTGCCAGCGGTGGTGTACACCGCCACGGAACCGTCGGGGCCGATGGGCACGATGGCGGTGTTGGCGGCAGGTGCCGACGCCGTGAAGTTGACCGTGCTGTGCTGCGTGCCGGCAGGGTTACCGCCGCTGGGGAGGGCGACCAGGTACCCGGCGGCGCCGGCGCCGGCGGCGGTGACGTTGACCACCAGCGCAGACAGGCCGGTGGCGGGTACTGCGCTGGCCGGCAACCTGCGAGCAGTGGCGGTTCGTCCTGGTGCGACCGGCGCCGGGGTGACGCTGCCCGCCGGCAGCAAGCCCGTGACGCGCGTGTCCATCCAGCGCTCAGGGGCGATCGCGACGAACCGCCCGTCGGTGGCCGAGGGTGCGCCGGTCTGGAAGTAGCCCAGCACGTCGACGATGGCATTGCCGCCGGCGTCGAGGTACAGGCTGATGCGGCCTCCTTGGCCCACGGGCACGATGGCGAAGTTGGGTCGATCGCTGCCGGCGGTGGAGATGTTGAGCGTGGATGTGCCGCCGGTGGCGGCGGCCAGGTAGGGCGAGGCCTGCACGAAGCCGGTGACCGGCGTGCCGGTGGACGTGATGTTGACCGCAACCGCCGACACGGAATCGGGCGAGACCGGCAGCCCGGCCAGCACCGCGACATCGATGACGGCACCAGGCGCGTAGGGGCCGACACCCAAACCGGGTGCGGGGGTGCCGCGCGAGTCGAAGACTCTCGTCGGGCTGGAGAGCGGCACGTACTTGCCGGGCTCGGTCGAGAGCGCGGCCGGGGGCGCCGGCAGCAGCACCTTGCCGGCGCCGAAGGTGTTGTCGGGGCCGGGGGCGCCGAGGTCGGCGACGAAGTGCTTCACCAGCGCAGCCGTCGACCTACCGGGCACCGCCAGGCCGGCGCCCTGCAGCAGCGCGGCGATGCCGGCAGCCACGGGTGCGGCCGCAGAGGTGCCGGAGAACGCCTGGCCGAAGGTGACGCTGTTGAACCCGGCCGGTGCCGACACGTCGGGTTTGATGCGACCGTCGAACGTGGGGCCCTGCGACGAGTAGTAGCCGATCGCGTTGCCGGCCGGTGGGTCGACCGCGCCCACGGCGACGAGGCTGGGGTTCTTCGAGTCGACGACGGGCTTGGAGGCGCTGCCGGCGACGTCGTAGTAGCCCAGTTCCAGCAGGCCGTCGCCCAGTGCGATCTCGAGCTGATCGGGTGCCGCGCCCACCGGTGTCGCCGCATTGCGCTTGACGCGCATGAAGACGATGCCGCCGAAGTCGCCGAAGATGTTCTGCGGGTACACGCACAGGTCGTCTGCTTCCAGCGGCGCGGCGCCGGCCACCTGCGCGGCGTCGTAGGTGTTCTGCATGCCGTTGGCGGGGTTGCGGTCGAGGTCGATGCCCGTCACCTCGCTCATCGCGAGGGGGTTGTAGCTGTCGATGAACTGGTTGGTGCTGCTGAGCGGCTCCCAGAACTCGAGCGAGTAGTCGGTTCGCTGGCTGGCCGGCAGGTACCAGTCGTTGCTCCACCGGATGCCGTCGAACAGCACGCCGCAGATCGAGTAGCCGGCATCGAGGCGCAGCCACGTGTCGACTCCTGCGCCGCGGTCGAAGTCGACGTAGCCGTTGGCCGGCAGGCTGGTGGGCACCGGGCGCCGCATGTAGCCGTCGAGCGCGTCGTTGCCGCCGGAGTTGAACCACACCAGGCCGAGGCTTGCTGCGTAGTCGACCACCGATGCCAGCGGGCCGGTGCCGTCGCCCGGGCCGTCGTACGACGAGCCCAGCGAGCGAGTGACGATGGTGACGCCTTGGGCTGCGAACCACGTGATGGCATCCTGCAGATCGGAGGCGGTGCCGACGGTGGCGATGAACAGCTCGGCCGCTGGTGCCATGTCCTTGACGATCTCGGCGACGGCCACCCCGTGCTGGCCGTCGCTGCCACCGACGATGGCGTTGCCGGCGCACAACCTGAAGCCGCTGGTGTCCTTGCAGAACTGATGACCATTGACCAGGCTGGGCTGCGGGCCGTGCTCGGCGGCGGTCCAGAGACGGAGGTCGAAGTAGTCGACGATGCCCACCTTGATGCCGGCGCCACCGAACCCCGCAGCGTGCCATGCGGCGGCGTTGGTGATGTCGATCTCCGCGCCGGGGATGCCGGTGCCGGGCACCAGTTCGGCGCGTTGTGTGCCGCCGGGCGTGTAGCCGGCCCGGCGTGGTGCCCGCACGGTGAGCGCAGCTGGTGTGGTGGCCAGTTCGTTCAGCCGCGACAACGGCACGCTGGCCTGCACCAGCTCATCGGTGATCCTGCCGGTGACGGCACCACCGAGGCGGACGATTGCGGCCGACACGGCCGTGTCGTCGGCGGTGAGCACCTCCACCGCGATCGACGTGGAGTCGACGGACTGCGTGCGCCGTTCGCCGCTGCCCGCATCGCCGGCGGCGGCGATTTGCGCCAGCAGTCGAGGATCGGTGATCTCACTGGCGTCGGCCATCGCGACCGGCGTGCTCGGCGTGGTCACCAGCAACCCGGCACCGACGACCGCACTGACGACCGCGGCGACGACCGCTCCACGAACCACTCGCACGTCTGATCCTCCTCAGGTCTCGGGCAGCGTACTGCCTGCCCCGGCGCCGTGGCAGGCGCCTACGCCTTGCGGCGACGGCGGGGCAGCGGGTCGGTGGGCGGTTGCGGCGGCGCGAACACCGAGGTGCGTTCGTCGATCGGGATCTCGATACCGTCGGTATCGATGTCGATCGGCTGATCGCTGGCGGCGACCACCACCGGCGCTTCCTCCTTGGGCTTGCGACCCAGCGCAACGTCGATGCCGAACATGCCTGCAGCCAGCATCCCCCCGGCGAGGCCGTGCCGCCGCCGTGCGGTACCGATGGGATCCGAGATCGGTGCGAGCTCGATCGCGACCTCCTCGCCCGCCGCCACGTCGACGTCGACGTCGACGGTTTCGTCGACGGGTGCGTCGTCGCTGGCGGGCAGGGTGCCGGTGTCGTCGGAGTCCACGGCAGCACCCTACCGATCGGGTCCGGGGTACGGTCGTCGAGCCGGTGGTGAGCATCGCGCGACCAGGCCACGGTGGTCGCGTAGTCTGTGCTCCGTGCCTGAAGGCGACACGATTCACCGCGCTGCAGCAGCCTTGCGAACAGCTCTCACCGGTCGTGCAACCACGCGCTTCGATGCTCCCCGCCTGTACGGCCCGCGACCCGCCCTGGGTCGTGTGATCGAGCGCATCGAGACCCACGGCAAGCACCTCGAGATCGTGTGGGACGACGGCCTCGTGCTGCACACTCACTTGCGCATGAACGGGTCGTGGCACCTGTACCGCGGAGGCGAGCGGTGGCGGCGCCCCACAGAGCAGATGCGTGTCGTCATCGAGGTACCCGACTGGGTGGCCGTGTGCTTCAGCGCCCCCACCGTGGAGACCTACCGCGAGTTCGATCGGTTCCGTCATCCGGGCTTCGGCCGGCTCGGCCCCGACCTGTGCACCGCGCCCGACGATGAGCTGATGGAGTGCGCTCGGCGCATTCTCGACTACCCGGAACCGGAGTGCCCCATCTCCGAGGTGCTGCTCGACCAGCACGTCGCCTGCGGGGTGGGCAACGTGTACCGCAGCGAGATCCTGTGGGCGTGCGAGCTCAGCCCGTTCGCCACAGTGGGTTCGCTGCTGCCCGCCGATTGTGTGCAGGTCATCCACGCCGCGTCTCGCATGTTGCGGTCCAACCTGCAGCACGTCTACCGCGTCACCGCCTCCGAGATCCCCGGTGGTCTGGCGGTGTACGGTCGCAACGGTCAACGTTGTGCGCGTTGCGGCGACACCGTGCAGGTCCGCCGAGTGGGCGAGCACGCACGCACGCTCTACCACTGCCC
>ERZ1026796.261-NODE-261-length-45142-cov-7.541464_pt1 | contig 45142 bp, 41 predicted proteins | sample MGYA00520874_ERZ1026796 | MGnify/ENA primary metagenome ERZ1026796 (study PRJEB33270, sample SAMEA104284474) | anaerobic digester metagenome | biome: Anaerobic digester microbiome; feature: mesophilic sludge digester; material: Anaerobic digester biomass | place...
TTCTTCCTAGGTCTCTGGATGGTGGTCGCGGCTCGCCGGCGGGCAGCCGGGACGCGGTAACAGGCCAGCGACACCGCGCTGCAGACCTTACGAGCACACGATCGTGCCCCAGCGCCCCTGCCGAGGCCGAAATAGCCGCAGAACGATGGGCCCCGACAGCGAACGAAACCCCCCAGACGGGCCCGGGAATGTCAGGCCGCTCATCGGACTTCGAAGGGTGGTCTCACCAAGACGGCCGTTCGTGGGTCGTGAACCCAGAAGGTCCTAGCTACTTGCCCTGAAATAGTGGGTGTGAGGGCCTGGTTGATCAGTGAATTAGCCTCACGGTGAGGGCTGTTCGGGTTGGTGGCGCGGCCGGTCAGAGCGCCGTGGATGATGTTCGGGGTCGTGACCTTGGGGGGTCAGTGGGTGAGACCGGCGATCTTGACCAGGTTGTGGGACAGGACGCCCCATCCGCACCAGATCCGTGCGCCTTCGAGTCCGCGGTTGCGGGCTCGTTCCCAACCGTGTTGCCGTTTCAGGGTGGCTATGCGCCCTTCGGAACCGGTGCGCCACTTGACCAACTCGACGAACCGGTCCTCGGATTGGGCGTCGCGGCGCGCAGTGCCGGGTTGACCTTTGCGGGGAATCGCCACCAGGTCGACACCGAGATCTTCGAGCTGGGTGTCGACCGATGCGAGGCCGTAACCGCGGTCTGCTGTGACAGCGTCAGGAGTTGCTCCGACCGCTGCGATGATCCTCTCGATCGCCGGTCCGAGGCGGGGGCCGTCGGGTGGGATCCCCGCTTCGAGTTCGTAGTCCAACACGATCCCGTCTGGGTTGTCGGTGACTTGGCCGGTGTAACCGAACTGGGTCGGCTTCGCGAGGGATCCTTTCCGGATCGGGCGTGCGTCACCGTCGAAGAGCGACACCCGTCGTGTCTTCGACTCCGGCATGACTCCAGCGAGCCGGAGCCGTGTCTGAGCGATGATCTGTTCGACCGCGTCGATGAGATGTTCGAGATCGGCGAGCATTGACCGCAGACGTCGCACCGGCCGATCCTCGACTCGTTTGGCGTTCTTCAGGACCCGTTTGGCCTGTGCCACCACCGATTCGGCCAGATCGGCCAGCTCGCCGGTGACCGCCAACACCTCGCCTTTGGCTTCGGCTGTGCGCTTGCGGAGCTTGGAGGCAACCCGGTGTGCGTGACGTCGGGCGGCTTCGGTCGGGTCATCAAAGGCGGTCCGTGGTGCCACCCCGACGTCTCGGATCCGGCCCACCAGCCGTGCCAGCGATGCACAGCCTTTGGTCAGCATCCCCGAATCGGTTGGGTACTTGATGTCGGCCGGCACGACGGTGGTGTCGGCCCGCAACCAGGACACATCTACGACTCCTGCCTCGACAGCCTTCCCGACCAAAGCAACGTTCAGTTCTTCGATCGTGGACGACCCGATCCGTTTGGTGATCTTCATCAACCTGGACGGGTGAGGTGCCCGCTGGCCGAGCGGGATCCGACAGAACCGAAGCCAACTCAACGAGTCCGACACCTCAGCGCACAACGTCCCGAACCCGAGCCGATACCGGTATTTCAAGAACATCAACCGCAAGAACGTCTCCATCGGGATCGACGGTCGACCAAAGTCCGGGTCGAACCACCCACGGAACGGCTCAAAGAACCTCGGGTCGTCCAACAGGCGATCAACCGCGACCAGTTCCGGGGCCATCACCAGCGCCTCCGGTGGCAACATCGATTCCCACAACGTCGGCTGAGGACATACGGTACGTAACACGATGATGGCTCCGATCTTCAGGGCTTCACTTCTGCGATCGGAGCCATCATCGCGTGTCGGATTCCCGCACGCGAATCGACCCACCCCCAACACACTGAACGACATATCTCACGACTATTTCAGGGGCAAGTAGCTATGCGAAACCGTGGGCGTACTGACATATCGTGTATAGGATCGTATACACGATCGTGGCAACACTGATTAGGGATGACTGCCGTGACGACAACCAAAGACCGCATCTACCAACCCTCAGACCTAGCTGGCAACCACCGCAAAACTTTCATCGCTGAAGCGCTGGACTCACAGGCCCGGCTGCGCAGCACCGACGGCGAATCGCTCATCATGATGCGCGAGACCCGTCTCGAACACATTGCGGCCGTGCGCGACCACGCAGTCGCCTACCTCACCCTGGACATGGCCCTGCGCCGCCCACGGAAACAACGCCGGCCCGGCGACTACGGGCCTTGGGCCTTCCTTGACGCCTTCGAGGACGAGGACATCGAAGAGTTCCAACAAGAGGTCAACGACGCCATCGTGCGCGCAGCTTCTGGGCGGGACCACTCCCCTGTCGAACGTTTGCTTCACGAATGGCGGATGAGCGCCGAAACCCTGTCTGACCCTGTTGCCCGGGAGATCCTCGACGGCCGGAGTTCCGACGAAGACTGGGTCGAGGTCGAAGACGCCGCAGAGCCCCACGAGACACCGCAGAACGAAGGCTGAGCCGTTGAGCCGCAACGACCCGAAGCCAAAGGCGTACGCGCCCTTCGTGTCAGCGCGCTACCCGGCCTCAGGACAGCCGAGCGAAAAGCCAGCTTGGCGCGTGCTGGTACATCGCAAGCAGGTTCAAGACTGGACCCGCATCGCCGAACTGTGCGGCGATGCGGGCTCGAACTCTGGACACACTTGACCACGCAACCCAACCAGAAGCCTCCTGATATCGCTCGGTAGCCACTACCAACTCTGAGCGGGCATACCCACTCGCAACGTCCCCGCCAGTCATCATCCCACCTCCAGGCGAACCCTGACGCCGAGAATCCCGAGTCGGTCGTTCGGCGGTGTCTTACCGGCTACGCGGACGCGCCATCACGACACGCCTCACCGACGTGCCATCAAGGTCGTCGCACTCGCCTGCGAAGAAGGAACGGCCGGTGCGTTGGCCCCGGCGGTGTCGTGGTCGGTCGGTTCGTCCCCACGAACCGTCCACCCGGCAATGGTCGGGAAGGAAATACCAGCGACCACTGAGATCGCGTCGACTGGCAGCGCAGCGCCAAGAGCCGTCCCGACGGCGACGCTCAAGAGGTGGGTCACCGCCGTGGCTGCTGTGATGGCGGCCAGAACCGTGAGGGTCCGGTAGCGGGGAGCGAAGGTCATCGCCATGAGCTGGCTCTTGTCCCTGAGCTCTGCCAACGAACACCATGCAGCCACCAGATTCCAGAGAGCCTCCCACCGGCCAGGTCCCTTACCGCGGTTCATCAACGAGTGCGCCGATTCGTCCTCGGAGAGCAGAGTCGTTGCCGAGTCGGCTGGCGATCTCCTCGATGCCTGATCCAAGTTGGAGTCTGGAACCGGCTGGAAGTCAACGGCCCGGAAGACAGCCGTTATGAGCGGCTCGATGTCCACGAGTACTTGACGAATCAAGGTGCCGGTCTGATCGTTGGGCTTGGGGCGAATGCCTGGATCGTGGCACGGCACGCTGCTCTGCGCACAGGTGACCGGAGTGCTTATCTGTGGTGTATCTGTTCCGATACACTAGGAACATGAGCGCAGCTGAGCTGATTTCTTCCCGCCGCCGTGAACTCGGACTGTCACAAGGACAGCTAGCCGAACTGACCGCTACGTCCCGGGAACGCATCAATACCTACGAACGCGGGCATGTCAGCCCGAGAACCGACACTTTGGCCAGGGTCATGCAGGCCATGCAGGCCGACCTTGCCGCCATACCGGCCATGACCTTTGAGGAGCGCCGATCGATCGCGCTCAGCACGGCGGTGGCAGAGAAGCTCCGAAGTGACCCCACGAAGGTGATCGCCAAAGCACGCGAGAACATTGCAAGCATGCGTTTGGTTGGCCGTCACGAGCAACCATGGGTTGATGTTTGGGAATCGCTGCTGGACCTCGGCCCCGGACCGGTCGGCTCGCTCTTGACGTCCGCCGACCAGTTCGCCCGCGACCTTCGGCAAAGCTCTCCCTTCGCTGGCGTGCTCACCGAGGACGAACGTCGGCGTGCCGTGAGCGGTCTGCGACGATGAACCTCGAACAGTTCCATCACAGCATCCGGGCAGCGCGGGACGTGCTCCGCCACGAGGGTGCCAGCGGAGCGATCGTCATCATGGGATCCCAATCCATTCTCGCCTCATATTCAGCGACCGTCCTCGACTCCCGACCCATGATGTCGGCAGAGGTGGACATCATGCCGATTGCCGCCGATGCTGCCGAGGTAGAGCGGCTGTCGGACCAACTCGACGGCTCGCTTGGGCAGGAGCCACGTTTCCATGAGTCGTTCGGGTTTCACGTCGATGGCATTTCCATCAACACGTCGGTGCTCGAGGGTTCATGGTTCGACCGGCTGATCCCCGAGGTCGAACAAAGGTCCGGCGCAACCGGCAGGTGTCTGGACCCGCACGACCTCGCCGCAGCGAAACTGATCGCAGGGCGAGCAAAAGACATCGAATTCGTCGACACGCTCGTTGCCAGTCGGCTCATCGACCCCCATACGGTCCGGGAACTGCTCCTTGTGATCAGCGATGTCCGCTCCGACAGGGCGCTAGAGCACCTCGACCGACTCGCTGCTCATGGCCTCCCAGAGTCACAACGACACCGTTGGCACGCCAACCGAACCCAAGCGATCGCCGACCGACGCGCCCGAACCACCGAAGAGTCTCCCGCACCCGCCCTTAAACTCATCTCCCATCGACGGGAGTAGTGGGACTATCAGATACCAAAGGTCCGGCACTTCGTCGAGACTAGCCAGATTGCCGAGTGACGCCTGATCAAGGTCGGCCTGGATCCTCGTTGGCGAGCGGACCCTCGGCGCTCTCGTCACCACTGCAATTGCAACGGTCTGGGGTATTCGGAAGGTAAATCGAATCCCTGATCTGGAAGCAATAGCGTGAACTGGATCCCGACCCTGCCGGGCAAGAGTGGTTCACGTACTACGTCTCAGCCCCTGGCTCCTCGATGGATCCGTACGGATCGGCCGAACGATCAACACCCCCGAACATCGTCCGAGATGGGTGATGTTTGGACCCCGGCGACCCGCCACACTTCATACAGGCGCTTGCTTCACCATGAGTGGCCGTCCCGCACACGAGTTTCCAGAGGAGCGATTTCCATGAGTACGTCTAATCAGGCGACACCCGGCTTCAACCATTCGATCCCCGACAAGATCCTCACGCCGAACAAGGTGGAGACGTCGATTGGTGGTCTCGAGTTCTTCGACGGGATCCCGACCGACGACACAGCCACGGCAGTCTTCGATCATCTCGACCGTATGCGCGGGGTCGAGACATTCCTCAACGGCATCCCCGCCACGTCGATCCAGGGTTTCCGCGAAGGCTTCGCCGACATCGGGGTGAGCTCCTGCAACCAGGTCTCCTTGTTCGCCATGCTGGACTCGAACTCGCTGTTCCTCACCGGCAACACCGACACCGTCTACGCCGTCACCACCTTCGACCTCAGCGACACGGGCCCAATCGTCATGGAGATCCCCGCCGGGTGCGGCCCCGGCACCGTCGATGATGCCTACTTCCGGTTCGTCACCGACATGGGCGCACCGGGCCCGGACCGCGGCGCCGGCGGCAAGTACCTCATCATTCCGCCCGACGACCCGAGCGACCTCCACCCGCCCGTTGGTGGCGCCGAGGCGGTCGTTGACGGTGAGACGTACTTCGTTGCCCGATCGACGAGCTACGTCAACCTGGTCGCATTGCGCGGATTCCTCGTGGACGGCTCGCCCGACGCTGCGATCGCCATGTTCACCGACGGGGTCAAGATCTACCCGCTCGACCAGGCAAAGAACCCGCCCAAAATGGAGTTCACCAACCGCTCCGGAGCCGATTTCAACACCATCCACGCCAACAACTTCGACTTCTACAAGGAGCTCCACACAGTTATCGAACGGGAACCGATCTCGTTCCTCGACCCAGAACTCCGTGGGCTGTTCGCCTCGATCGGCATCCAGAAGGGCAAGCCGTTCGCGCCCGATGAGCGGATGACAAAGATCCTCACCGACGCAGTTGCGATCGGCAACGCCACCGCTCGGGCCCTCTCGTTCCGACCGAGGGACGAGAGCAGCTACGCCTACCCGAACAGCGGTTGGTATTACCCCGCTCCCGGGGGCAGCTACGAGTGGCTCAAGGACGGCGGGGATGGCGGCCGCAACATGGATGCCCGCACCATCATGTTCTATCAAGCGACTCTCAACACGCCGGCGATGATGATGAAGATGGTCGGTGTCGGGTCTCAGTACGCAGGAGTCGCGACCGACAGCGCCGGCAACCCATTCGATGGCGGCAAGTTGTACCGGCTCACGCTTCCGACCGACATACCCGCCAAAGACTTCTGGTCGATCGTCGTGTACGACCCCCAGACCCGATCCGAGCTGCAGACCACCCAGCCGTTGCCCAGTATGAACAACAAGCGCGACGACCTGGTGGTCAATCCCGACGGCTCCGTCGATCTGTACTTCGGGCCGACGGCACCTGATGGCGACAAGGTGAACTGGGTCGCGACCGTGCCTGGCAAGAGCTGGTTCACGTACCTGCGTCTCTACGGGCCGCTCGACGCGTGGTTCGATCAGACCTGGCGACCGAGCGAGGTCGAACTGATCGACTGATCTCGGCCGGGTCAGCGGCGAGCAGGCCGAACATTCGTGACTCGGGCGCTGGGAGTGCCGTGGCAACCCGCCGATCAGGCCCTGAGGCCGTCACTGAGTATCTCGGCCGCGCCGACGATGCAAGAGCCCACTGTCGCGGACATGCACCTTCGGCGACCGCACTTGACGCTTGCCGACATTGGTATGCCACGGTTGGAGCTGCCGGAAGACGAGCGCGTCGGACAACGCGTCCAGATAGCGGCGGACGGTGGGCTCTGAAACGGCGAGGCTGCGGGCCAGCTCGGCACCATTCCAGGTCTGGCGCTTGTAGGAGGTCGCGTCGATCTCGATCCGTTCGAGCCCTGCGAGCCGGTCAACCTGCCCGTCGATCTCGACCTGGATCCGTTCGATAATCCCACCAACCGTCGGCCAGCCGATCCGCATCGACTCGGTCACCGCAGTTTCGATGTTGCTGCAGCGAGCCAACCGACCGTGTCCTCAAAACCCCGGGTGAACCTCGACCCGTGACGGGCCCACGGCACACCTCCGACGCAACAACACCATGGGTCCGGCAACGCACGGTTGTACGGCCCCGGTCATAGCCAGGTGACCGGCGGCTACACACCCCGCACCGTCGACGGGCGTTACGCCGCCGGCGGACCGTTGCGACGATCTCCTCGACATCGGGATCGAATTCAACGGACTCGATCACCACCCCCCTGCCGGAGTCCTCGAACCCCAACACCCGATGCCATAGATTCTTCGCCGAAGCCGCTCCTTGTTTCCCCGGACCTACACAGCCCGAAACCTAGAGAGGGAGCGGCTTCGTTCCTCACATCCCTGTCACCTCAACCCACGCGAACGACAAGAGAGCCAGATTTTTGGAGAACTTCGAGATGGCGTCGGAGGCTGACACCGATCAGCTTCTGTCCCTGGGCATTGAGTTGCGAAACCCATTTGTCACCGTTCTTGCCGACCTCGCCGGCGAAGTCCGAAACGCCCGGGATCAAAACCACGACCATCAGCGCAATGAACAACACCAGCCCTGCGTAGATCGCCCCACATCACCGAACACATCCTCCCGAACCCCAACCAGTCCGGGTAGTCGCTTCGATGCCACACCCACTTGTTCAGCCAGGCCGGGGGGGCTCACCGACTGGGCTGCGCCGGCACGCGCCGCTGCGACGACATCCTCCGGCATCTCGCCTGGTGCACCGTGCCCGCTCGACGCATCTGGCCCATCGGACGCCTGGTCGTCGACCATCACGCTCGCCCCTCGTTCACATCCGTCTCCATCATCGGGCCAACGTTTCCACGCCGCTGGCGGCCCGACTTCATCCGATACGGGTGATGCGAATCCAGCGTTCTGGGACTCAAGCTGGCTCCACGAAGAGACTGAAGTCCCTGAGGCATCAGGGGCTCCCAACAAGGAGAGGTCACATGGCCAAGGCAGACGGAATGTTTCTCTTCATCGGCACGTACGCTGATGAAGCGGCGGCCCGAGACGATTACGCGATCGTCAAGGACCTCCACGCGGAAGACGTGGTCGGCACCTACGACGCCGCCGTGATCACCAAGGACGCGTCCGGCAAGGTTCACGTCAACAAGGACGAGATGGCCACGCGCCACGGCGGTTGGGGTGGCGCCGCAGCAGGGGCCGTGATCGGCATTCTTTTCCCGCCCGCGATCATCGGCTCTGCCGTTGTCGGTGGCGCCATCGGCGGGATCGGCGGTCACCTCTGGCGTGGCCTTTCCCGATCCGATGTCAAGGAACTCGGTGAGCTCATCGACTCCGGCGAAGCCGCCTTGATGGTCATCGGTGCCAGCACCCTCGAGGCCGCCCTCGACAAGGCCAAGCTGAAGGCCGAGAAGCACGTCGCCAAGCAGCTCGGGGTCAGCACCCACGACGTCGACGCCGCCGTCCAAGAAGCGACCTCCGAAATCAGCTGACTTGGACGCTGACGTCATCAACGCAGTGCGGGCTCCGTCAATCCGGCCGAGAACATCAAGGCCGAGAGTGAACTGTGCGGGGTCCGCACTCGTTGTGATCACCCATCCAACGAGTGCTGGCCCCGGGCTCTTGCTGCGGACCGGCGATTCACCACCTCAAGGCTGATATGGAACTACTTAAGGCATTTGGCCTGGGAACGCTCGCTCAGGCGTCGCTGTTGCTCGCCGGGCTCGTCGTCTGCTGGGTGAAGGTTCCCACGCGGATCGTCGGCATACTTGCTGGGTTCGGCGCAGGGGCGATGATTTCAGCGGTCGCTTTCGACCTCCTCCCCGAGGCGGAAGTGCACATCGCCATGTGGCAGACGGTGCTGTGGATGCTCATCGGCGTCGGAGTCTTCCTGCTCGGCGACTACGTGGTCGACAAGCGCTTCGGCAGTGAGGGCGCCGGCGGGGCGATGGGCATCGTCGTCGGCTCCGTGGTCGATGGGGTCCCGGAATCACTCATCTTCGGCATCCAGATCGGCATCGGCGCAACGATCAGCCCCACCTTCCTGGCAGCCGTGTTCGTCTCCAACATTCCGCAGGCCATCGCTCCTTCGGCGGACCTGGCCGGTCGCGGCTGGGGTCCGGCGAGGTTGGGGCGGTTGTGGGTGATGGTCGTGCTGGGCTGTGGCGTGGCGGCCGGCCTCGGGTATCTCCTGACCACGGCCACCTCCGACGCATACGGAGAACGAGCGGCAGCCCTCGCCGCCGGCGGGTTGCTCGCCATGTTGACCAACTCCTTGATCCCGTTCGCCTACGAGCGGGGCAAGCAGCTGGCTGGGGTCGCCACGGTCGTCGGGTTCTGCCTCACGCTGCTGGGGACCTGACGAGCCGCCAAAGGCCGCCGGTTTGGTTCGCCGGTAGCAAAAAGGTGAACTGGATCGCGACCGTGCCAGGCAAGAGTGGTTCACGTACAACGTGTCTACCGGCCGCTCCACGCGTGGTTCGGTCAGACCACTTTTAGGAGGACACGCCACACTCCTCATGTGAGCCGTGATCATCGCCCGCGCCGCCGTCGGGCGAACAAGACGCACTAGCGGGAGCCCTTCCGTGGCGGGACCTGACAACAGCAAGGTCTAGGTCGTCGCTCGGGCCGCTGGGCGGCTCGTAGCCTTCGACGAAGCGATGTTCAGGTTGATTGGATTCGAGTAGGTAGAGTGAGTCTGTACGGGTGGGGTGCTAACCGAACTACACGAGGGGCGACCGATGTCGAGAACACTTCGAATGATCGTGGCGATGATCGCACTGGCGGCGACGTTCGTCGCGGCCAACCAGCCGGCCGGAGCCCAGGACGACACCCAAGCGTCGCTCTGCGTGCCGCTGGAGGCGGTCATCGATAGCTCCCAACAGATCCAGTTCGGCGACGCTGCTGGCATCGCGGATACTGGCTATGTGGGCGAACTGATCGTTAGGTTTCGGCCGAGCGCCCCCAGCGATCTGCTCCCGTTGCTGGACGAACTGGATGCGTTCGTCGACGACGTGTCCGACGAGATCGCTGCGGCCGGTGGCATAGGCGTCCTGACCAGCGAACAGCGGGCCGACCTTCAGCAACGAGGCGCTGCGGCGATCGCCCCGATCGTTTCCTACCACGACGTGAACTGCCCAACTCCATCAGCGCAGCTCTCCCCAGAATGTTCGACGGGCCCGCTTCGAGTTCCCGCCCTGCTGATCGTGCGACCCGGGTCTCAGCCGGTCGACGTCGTGGCCGGATCGGTTGAGGCGACCCTCGATGCGTTTGTTGTGCAGATGATCGTGGTGCCGTCCAATGTCGGTGTCGATGACGTCACGTTGAACGGCGAGTCGGCCGGGGTGTCCGTCGTTGACGGGCCGGCCTGCCCATCCGCCGACTTTCTGGCGCAGATGGCCATCACGTTCCAGGTCCACTTCACGCCCGGATGCGCCACGTCGAAGCCGCCGGTGGCTCCACAGCTCGAGGTGACCGAGCAATATCCGGGCAGATTTCCATTTCCGTTCACCGTCGACCTTGTGGCCGACGGCGAACTGTTCACCGTCGACTATCCCAAGAACCCCTCCATCGAACTCCCGGCCAACGCCGTGGCGCCTAGGGAGCTGACCTTCGCCGGCATCCCGGTCAAGGTGATCGTGGAACCGCTCGGCTGCGACCCGCCGTCGAGCGGCGCCAATCCATCGTCGGCAAATGATGGGGCCCCGAACAGCGTCCCACTCGCTCCCAAGTTCACCGGATGAGCCCGGCGATCCGACCCTCCCGCAGTCGGGCCGGTTCCTGGCTCACCCTTGGCGGCTGAGCCACTCGATTAACGTGATCGGCCGTCACTTGGCCCGACCGACCCCCGAGTTGAGGGGGTGGCCGTCCTGCTGAGCTGGCACCGTGCGGAGGCCAAGCGTATGGCCGCCGCCGCAGCTTGAAGCGCTCGACACCTGGGCGCCGCCGTGGGGGCCACCCGACGCGTTCGAGCGAGACCAGACGCGATTGGAACGCATGGGAACACATCGCCCCGGTACGCCATCGAATAGACCACGATCTTCGCCATGCCCAACCAGCCTTTGGGACTGCCGCGTGATCGGTTGACGTCGCGGTGGACAGGCAGCTGAGCGGCTCTGAGGTGACCCCTTCGCAGTGGTCTGGCTGGCTGGGTCACCCAACGGGGACCCCTCAGCCGCCCGGTAGGGCGCAGTTCGCACCGAGTCCCAGCGACACTCCTAGCTGTTCGAAAGTGAACCAGTTTGTGGCCCGTAAGTGGCCCGCCCATTTCTTGAATAGGCGTCGGATCCTTCAAAATCCTTGCAATTGCAGCGCTTTGGAGCCCGAGAGGAGAATCGAACTCCTGACCTGCGCATTACGAGTCAGTCCATATAGGTAGTAGGAGATCGTGGGGCCTGGTACCAAGCGGGTTTTCGGGCGCTCGCAACACCAGATACCACCTCCTACCGCGCGATACACCGGAGAATGTGGACCAATTGTGGTCTGTGCCGAGGCGGTCGATCGACCTAGCGTGCCCCCATCAGCGAGCTGCGCAGGCGGGCGCCCGCAGTGACACGTCGACGCAGTTGCCGAGAAGGTTGCTGACGTCATCCAGCGGAGGTCTGCTCTGCCTCATCGACGAGTGCTTGAAGCCATTGCACAGCGCTATCAAGTGGGCGCACGTCGAGGCCTTCGGAGGCGGCTTGATAGCGGTCGTCCCAGCCCGGCCATTCACGCACTTCCGGCGGCCATGGCGACACCCGCCGGGCGGCAAAGAGTCTTCGGCCGATCCTGGCCACCTCCCTGAGATCTGGAGGGTCGACACCTACAAGTATCTGGAGGTCGACGAGATCGTGGGCGCGTTCGTTGCCGCCTTGCCGGTTCGGTGTCGTGCAGGCGTGGAGCTTCTGCGCGATCTGGTGCTCGACAGCGAGCACCGCAACGGGCTCAGGAGTCGGGAACCCAAGTCGTTCGATGACCTCAGCGATCCCGGCATCCAGGGCCAACGCAGGTGCTGCGGTCGAGCCGACCTCGTCGTGTCCCAACTCGAATTCAATCGTCACGTATGACTGCCCGGCATAGGCCAGCTTCACTTCGAAGGGGTGCATCACGTACTCGCCGGGAACGTCAGGCGGATCAGCAGGGGTCCGATCGACAAGTCGTCCGGTGAAGCCCTGCCACCCGTCGGCCAGGTGAGCGGACAACTCGGCCGCATAAGTTTCGACGGTGTGATCGGCCCCTCGAGTGGCATCGAGGTCGCGTGTAACTCGGCTCGCGTGGTCGCCGGTCCGGAACTTGATTGCGGCGCCGCCCTTGACCACCCCCGCTGGCAACAGCTGGGCGATCACCGTGTGGGCAAGAGAGGTGCGAGTCCGGAGTTCGTTGAGATCGAGCGCGTCGCAGATGTTCCTGAGACGCTTTTCGAGCGCCACCCGGTGCGCCGGAGGCCCTTCGTAGGAAGGAATACTCATCCGGCTCCTTCCAACTCGGCACGAAACTCTCGCTGTTCTGCGACGCTGAGCAAGCCATCACGCCTGGCATCGTCGACCGCTACCAGCAGCCGATCTGACATGACCGTGTCTCGACAGGTTCGGATCGCGTGGGCGACCGTGGCCGACGGGATCGACTCGTAGGAGGTCAGGTCACCGTCGGGCAGCGTCTCGCGCTCGATGGCGATCCATTTCGGAAGCTGGGCTCGGACACGCCGCGACGTGCCCACGCGAACAACCTGGGGGTTGACCTGCCCTAGTTCGTGCAGCGCCAGAACCGCATCGCCCGTGAGGTGTGCATCCCCGCCCACACGAGCAACCGCCTCGAAGAACCGATCGAACCGCGTCGGCGGAAGATCATCAAACCGATACAGGCCATAGGCCACATGACGGATCTGCCCACGAGCCGCCAACTTGCCCAACTCAACGACCGGAATCTCGAGATCGTGGGCGTCAGCGGCACGCACGTACCCGTACTGGCCGACAGCGAAGTCCCACAACCGTCGTCGATACGATTCCGCCCTCATGGCGCGACATTACCACTAACAGTATGGTTGCGTCACGGCTGACTGAGGTCAGTGACACCTGAGACCCGCACAACACCACTCCCGGAATTCGCCCTCAGCACCCCTGCGACTGCAACGGTTTTGGGTGATCGGGAGGAGAGTCGAACCCCTGGACTGGGAGTTTCTCGTCAGTTTCTGCGGGTCGTAGGAGTTGGTAGGCGCCGGTACCTGCCACCGGTTGGGGCGACCGCACCACCCGGTACCACTCCCTACGGCTCAATACGAGGAGTATGTGGACTGATTGTGGACCGAGCCATCCGCGGCTCTGCGTTAGAGTCCTCAGACCGCTGCAATTGCAAGGTTTTTGGAGCCCGAGAGGAGAATCGAACTCCTGACCTGCTCATTACGAGTCACCCCAGAAGAGTCGTAAGAGCTCGTAGGGCCCGGTACCAAGCGGATTTCGTGGTCCTCCCGACAGCAGATACCACCCCCTACCGCGCAATACGCCAGAGAATGTGGACTAATTGTGGTCTGTGCCGTAGCGGGTCGATCGACCTAGCGTGCCCCCATCAGCGAGCTGCTCAGGTGCGCGGTGTGACACGTCGACGCAGTTGCCGAGGAGGTTGCTGACGTCATCCAGCGGAGGTCTGCTCTGCCTCATCGACGAGTGCTTGAAGCCATTGCACAGCGCTATCAAGTGGGCGCACGTCGAGGCCTTCGGAGGCGGCTTGATAGCGGTCGTCCCAGCCCGGCCATTCACGCACTTCCGGCGGCCATGGCGACACCCGCCGGGCGGCAAAGAGTCTTCGGCCGATCCTGGCCACCTCCCTGAGATCTGGAGGGTCGACACCTACAAGTATCTGGAGGTCGACGAGATCGTGGGCGCGTTCGTTGCCGCCTTGCCGGTTCGGTGTCGTGCAGGCGTGGAGCTTCTGCGCGATCTGGTGCTCGACAGCGAGCACCGCAACGGGCTCAGGAGTCGGGAACCCAAGTCGTTCGATGACCTCAGCGATCCCGGCATCCAGGGCCAACGCAGGTGCTGCGGTCGAGCCGACCTCGTCGTGTCCCAACTCGAATTCAATCGTCACGTATGACTGCCCGGCATAGGCCAGCTTCACTTCGAAGGGGTGCATCACGTACTCGCCGGGAACGTCAGGCGGATCAGCAGGGGTCCGATCGACAAGTCGTCCGGTGAAGCCCTGCCACCCGTCGGCCAGGTGAGCGGACAACTCGGCCGCATAAGTTTCGACGGTGTGATCGGCCCCTCGAGTGGCATCGAGGTCGCGTGTAACTCGGCTCGCGTGGTCGCCGGTCCGGAACTTGATTGCGGCGCCGCCCTTGACCACCCCCGCTGGCAACAGCTGGGCGATCACCGTGTGGGCAAGAGAGGTGCGAGTCCGGAGTTCGTTGAGATCGAGCGCGTCGCAGATGTTCCTGAGACGCTTTTCGAGCGCCACCCGGTGCGCCGGAGGCCCTTCGTAGGAAGGAATACTCATCCGGCTCCTTCCAACTCGGCACGAAACTCTCGCTGTTCTGCGACGCTGAGCAAGCCATCACGCCTGGCATCGTCGACCGCTACCAGCAGCCGATCTGACATGACCGTGTCTCGACAGGTTCGGATCGCGTGGGCGACCGTGGCCGACGGGATCGACTCGTAGGAGGTCAGGTCACCGTCGGGCAGCGTCTCGCGCTCGATGGCGATCCATTTCGGAAGCTGGGCTCGGACACGCCGCGACGTGCCCACGCGAACAACCTGGGGGTTGACCTGCCCTAGTTCGTGCAGCGCCAGAACCGCATCGCCCGTGAGGTGTGCATCCCCGCCCACACGAGCAACCGCCTCGAAGAACCGATCGAACCGCGTCGGCGGAAGATCATCAAACCGATACAGGCCATAGGCCACATGACGGATCTGCCCACGAGCCGCCAACTTGCCCAACTCAACGACCGGAATCTCGAGATCGTGGGCGTCAGCGGCACGCACGTACCCGTACTGGCCGACAGCGAAGTCCCACAACCGTCGTCGATACGATTCCGCCCTCATGGCGCGACATTACCACTAACAGTATGGTTGCGTCACGGCTGACTGAGGTCAGTGACACCTGAGACCCGCACAACACCACTCCCGGAATTCGCCCTCAGCACCCCTGCGACTGCAACGGTTTTGGGTGATCGGGAGGAGAGTCGAACCCCTGGACTGGGAGTTTCTCGTCAGTTTCTGCGGGTCGTAGGAGTTGGTAGGCGCCGGTACCTGCCACCGGTTGGGGCGACCGCACCACCCGGTACCACTCCCTACGGCTCAATACGAGGAGTATGTGGACTGATTGTGGACCGAGCCATCCGCGGCTCTGCGTTAGAGTCCTCAGACCGCTGCAATTGCAAGGTTTTTGGAGCCCGAGAGGAGAATCGAACTCCTGACCTGCTCATTACGAGTGAGCTGCTCTGCCGTCTGAGCTACCCGGGCGAAGACCACACCCTACCAGCGATGCCGATGCCTCCGGCCATCTACTTTCGGCAAGCTGCTCGCTGTCTGCCCCGGCGATTGAACGCGCTGAGCAGCAACCGGAATGCCTCACCAAGTCCGAGCAATGCGGGGCCTCGAAGTTGCACGCCCGGCCGTGGACTCTCAAAGCCCACGAACCGTGGAGACCCGCTTGGCATCGTGATGGCGGCCCGCGGCTTCGTCGTTCAGCCAAGCGTCGGGGGCTTTGGCGCGGTGGTGACCGGTGAGGCCACAACGGGGGCCTCGGTGGTTGCATTGCCACCATCCAACTCCGAGCCACAGAGCGAGATGAAGCGGGCGCCCTGAGCCTTGTAGCGGGCGATGATCTGCGGCAGCGCCGCGACCGTGGCATCGCGGTTGCCGCCGGCGTCGTGCATGAGGATGAGCTGACGGTGTCCTGGCATCGTGGCACGGGCCAAAATTCGAGCCGAGTCACGAACCTTCCAGTCTTCGGTGTCAACATCCCAACCGACCAACCCCAGCGACTGCTCCTTGGCCACGCCCAGCGTCTCGTCGTTAAAGCTGCCGTACGGCGCGCGCATGCACTGAACGGTTCCCTTGCCGACCACCTCGTTGATCGCACTGGTGGAGTCGCGAATCTCACGTTCGACCTCGTAAGGCGTCAGCGTGGCCAGATCCTTGTGATCCATGGTGTGCGATCCAATCGGAAACCCCGCCGCGGCCACCGCCCTGGCGTCCTCGGGTCGCTCCCGCACCTGGCTGCCCAACATGAAGAAGGTGGCGGTCACCTGCTCGCGTTGCAAAATATCCAGGATCGCAGCGGTCTGAGGGCCGGGTCCGTCGTCGAAGGTCAGCACCACCACCGGGGCCAGTTCCTTGGACAGTGCCGGAAGCGACGAAACGTCGTGTACCTCGGAGCCGGGAACCGGGGCCAGCTCATCCCATGCGCCCCGCTGAGGTAGGGCCGGGATGGTGGTTGCCGCTGCCGCTGCGGCAGCCTGGTCGGCCGCTGCCTTCTGCTTCAGAGCAGTTGAAACCGGGGTGACAACGAACGACTGGGGCCACGTCGCCGCAGATGAGGACCTGGGCGTCTGCAGCGTTGCGGCGCCGGCCTGCCCGGTTGAATCCGATCGTTCTGCCTGCCGCTCGATGCCCCGCCACCCACCAAAGACCAGTGCCGCCACGGCCACCAATGCCACCCCCACCTTCGCGACAGGAAACGAAGCTGACCCCTGACTCTGTGACTGACCGTCAGAGTGATTCGGTGATCGGTTCATCATGAAACAATTCTGCTGTCTGGGGTGGGCGATGCATGCACCGCCGACACCTTTCCGAGCCGTTGACCACAACGACACTAGCCCTGGCTAAAGAGAAATCCGTCTACCCCAGCCCGTTGCCGGTCAAGAGCATGAGGCACGGAAGGCCCGAGGAATCAACCTGTAGCACCCTCGCCCAGGGCCATCACGAGCGCCAAGAGGGCCAGATCCTCACGAGCATTGTGCACCAGCGCCAACTCCAAGGCTGCCAAGGAATCGCCGACGCGTTCGTAGTTGGCGATCGTGCTTGCCGTCGGTGTGCTCACCGCCGCTCGTGCCTCGTCGGCGAGTGCCGCCATACCGGCCCGGAGCGCGTCGTTACGCAGACGCCTGGCCTCTCGCTTGTGGCGGTCTTCCAGACGCTTGCGTCGCCCTGCCTGACCCCGCTGCCCTTCGTCCTCGGCTGCATCGAAGGCTTCAAGTTGTTGCGCATGGCCGGCAGCGAGCGCCTCGCCCGCTGCGTCGAGGTCGGCAATCAGCTCGGTCGACAGCCCGCTGGCGACGGCCGCTGTTCCGTCGACCCGATTGAGAAGTTGTGCCCAACGTTGCCAACGCGTGGATGCGGCATCGTCTGACAGCAGGGCCCGAACCCGCTCCAGGTCTCCGCCGGCCGCCCTGGCGGCAGCCGCCACCGCCTCGGGGGCGTAGCCCTCTGCCACCACCGTCCGCATCAGGTCGTCGGTTGGGATGGGCCGAAAATCAACCCGCAGACACCTTGATGCAATGGTCACCAACTCGGGGGTGACCTCCTCGGCCAAGACCACGAACGTGGTGCTCGAAGGCGGTTCTTCGATGGTCTTCAACAACGCAGGCGCTGCGCTGCGAACCAGGTGAAAGTCCACCAGAACCAGCACTTGATGTGTACCCTCCGGCGGTGCCAACTCGGCGCGTCGGGCAATGGACCGTGCCTCCTCGACGCTGATGGCGGCACCCGTGCGCTCCACCACTGCGATGGCAGGATGGGTCTCGGCTGCTGCAAGGCTGCGATGTCGTTTGACCCCATCCGGATCACGGCCCGCCAGCAACTCGCCGGCGAAAAGATCTGCGGCGCGTCGAGTCCCCCACCCGGTGTGTCCGACAAAGAGGTACGCGGGTACCGGGCGCTCGAGCGCTGCAGTCAGCTGGGCCACCGCCGGTGCCTGCCCCACCAGTTCATCGAAGGGAGCCGGCTTGCCGGCCACCGCAGGATCAACCACGGGCTCGGCTTGCGTCATTGAGCAACCCCAACCGATCCCGAACAGCCGTCACGATTGCCTGAGTTACTTCATCCACCGAACGACTCCCATCGACGACCACCCATCGTTGCGCATCGGCATCGGCCTGAGCCAGGAACCCCGTGCGAACCCGGCGATGAAACTCTGGTCCGGCCGCCTCGATGCGGTCCTGCTGGCCTCCCACCCGATCGAGGGTGACCTCGACCGGCACGTCCACCACAATCACCAGGTCGGCCTCCAAACCGGCTGCGGCAAACTGCGAAATGCCCAATACCGCCATGGGATCGAGCCCCCGGCCGTACCCCTGGTAGGCCACCGACGATCCGATGAAACGATCGCTCACCACGTGTCGGCCCGCCGCCAACGCAGGCTCCACCACTTCCTCGATGTGTTGGGCCCTGTCGGCCGCCATCATCAACGCCTCCGCCCGAAGGCCCGGACGGGTGAGTTGATCGTCGTCCAACAACAGTCGGCGCAACTCCGCGCCCAACGGCGTATCACCCGGCTCACGCGTGGGCAGTGCGTCCAGCCGGGTGGCGAGGCGTGCCACCTGAGTGGACTTGCCGGCGCCGTCAGGGCCCTCCAACACCACGAAGGAGCCGCGAGGAGACGTCACCCAACCACCTCGGATCGTCGGCCTCGGGCAGCACGACGGCCGCGGAGTCCCGGTGCCGACGGAGGCGGTTGCGCCTCGGAGAGTTCGACCGTCGCCTCGGCGAAGTCGGTCAGGTGGATCTCAGCGGAGTACTCGGGCCGGACCTCGGAGGAACGGAGCTGGGCCCGAACATCGGCCACTCCCTCACGGAGGTGGAACCCCATCGACCGGGATGCCAACGTTGCGGCGCCCAGAATCACCAAACCACCGGTCCACAACGCCACCCGCACGCCCGGGACCGCCAGCGAGATCGAACCCAACTGCATCTGGGGGATGCCGGCCGCGTCGGGCTCGAACAACGACGACATCAGCCGCTCGAACACCGCCGCCAGCAACGGGCCCAGCAGCAGTGACAACAGCACGCACAGACGCACCAAGGTGAGCAGCGTGGAGAAGATCCGGCCGCGCACTTCGTCCGTGGTGTACGTCTGCAACAGGGTGAAACCCAGGATGTAGACCGTTCCACCACAGATGCCCAGCAGCAACACACATGCGGCGGCAGGCCAGAACGACGACATGGAGGCGGCAAGGATCAGCGCGAACCCGCTGACAAACGAGGCCAACAGAAACGACGCCCGCTTCGGCAGCAGCTTCTGGACAAACGACAGTGCGCCAACACCCAGGGCAACACCCAAACCCAACGCTGTGATGAACAACGAGAAGGTGTCGCCCGAACCGATCACCTTTTCGGCAAACACCGGCCCAAGGGGAACCAGCATTGCCGCGCCGAACAGCCCGGTGGCCAGCCCCACGTTGACCCCCAGAACCACGGGGTTTCCAATGATAAAACGCCAGCCCTCACGCATGTCGGAGAACGTTTGTCCGATGCCCGCCGCCCGCTCGTCGCCCACCACACTGCCGCCAAGCGCATGCTTGGGAATACGCACCAATTTCCAGATGATCAGCGCCCCGATCACGAACGATGCAGCGTTGAAGTAGAACGCCAGCGCCTGCGACTGGCTCAACGAACTCTGAAACTGGAGCGGCCCCAACCACGAAATGTTGGCCAATGAACCGTTGGCTGCGGTCAACAGGAAGATCAGACCACCGGCGACCGGCATCGTGCAGTAGGCGGCAACCAGGCTGAGCGAGTTGGCGTCGGTCAGCTTCTTGCGGGGCACCAGGCTGGGGACAACCGCCTCCTTGGCGGGCGACCACAACATGGTGAACACCTCCAACAGAAGCGAAGCGACAACCAGTCCGGGAACGGTGCGCACAAAGGGGAGGGCCATGAACACCGCCGCCCTGGCCAGGTCGGAGACGATCATCACCTTCTTGCGGTCGAAGCGATCCACCATCACCCCGGCCAGCGGGGCCAGGAACAGGCCAGGCGCCACCCGGGCGGTCAGCACGAGTGCGGTTGCGGCCTCGGGCTGCGAGGAAATCTGGGTGGCCAGCGCGGTGATGGCGAACAGCCCCACCCAATCGCCCAGCGCAGAGATCAGCTGCACCACCCACAGGTAGAAGAAGTCGCTGGTGCCAAAGATCCGTTGACGCCACCCAAGCCCCTCGGTGGAGGGGTCCAACTCATCGTCGACGAAGTCGCTTGAAGCGACCACCCCGTCCGGGGCGTCAACGGAGGTTCCGGCGATCGGCGGGTCGTCGATTGGCGACGCCAGGGCCTCGTCGGACCCCATCGGCTGTGAGCTGGTTCTCATCACGGTGTCGAGGGACGCCTCACCGGGTCGGCCGGGAGCGCAGCGCACATCGTAGGGCGGACAAGCTCCTGATTCGGCGATGCTGCGGCTACTTGGGCGCCTTCTTCTTTGCCGGCGCCTTCTTCTTCGCCGGAGCCTTCTTCTTCGCCGGCGCCTTCTTCTTCGCCGGCGCCTTCTTCTTCGCCGGCGCCTTCTTCTTCGCCGGCGCCTTCTTCTTCGCCGGACCCTTGGCCCGCCGGTCGGCGAGCAGCTCTTGCGCCCGCTCCATGGTCAGATCGTCGGGCGTGTCGCCCTTACGCAGGCTGGCGTTGGTCTCGCCGTCGGTCACGTACGGGCCGAAGCGGCCGTCCTTGACGAGGATCGATCGCTCCGCATTGTCGGGGTCGGGGCCCAGGTCCTTCAGCGGTGGCTTCGCACTTTGCCCCTTGCGACGCTTGGGCTCGGCCAACTTGGCGAGTGCCTGCTCGAGGGTCATGGTGAACAGCTGATCCTCCGAGTCGAGGCTGCGGCTGTCTTTGCCCTTCTTGATGTAAGGCCCATAGCGACCGTTGAGTGCCTCGATCTCCTCACCGTCGGCCGGATCGACGCCGATCACGCGAGGCAGCGTCAACAACTGCACCGCCTCGTCCAAGCCGACGGTGGCCACGTCCATGGTGGCGAACAGCGAGGCGGAACGAGGCTTGTCATCGGGCTGGTCGGGATCGGCCATCGACACGTACGGCCCATACCGGCCCGCTTTCACCTGCACCGGCCAACCGGTGTCCGGGTGGGTGCCCAACTCCCGGTCGCCCGACGGCGCATCCAGCAGTTCCGTGGCCTTCTCCAACGTCAGCTCATCGGGCGCCAGGTCTTCGGGCACCCCCGCCCGGTCATCGCCGCGTTGCAGATACGGGCCGTAGCGTCCAACCCGGGCCACCACCTCGCGTCCCTCGTCGTCGGTACCCAGCGGGATCGAGTTGACCTGCCGTGCGTCGATGTCCCCCAGGTTTTCCGAGACCATGCGGGCCAGCCCGGCATCATCCTCGTTGGCACCGAAGTAGAAGCGGCTCAGCCATGGAATCGCCTCCTCCGACCCGCCGGCAATACCGTCGAGGTCGTCCTCCATGCGTGCGGTAAACGCGTAGTCGACCAGCTCCGGGAAGTGCCCCTCGAGCAAACCGATCACGGCGAAGGCCGTGAAGCTGGGGATCAAGGCCGATCCCTTCTTCCACACGTACCCCCGGTCGAGGATCGTGGAGATGATCGAGGCGTACGTGGACGGACGGCCCACACCCAGCTCCTCAAGGCGCTTCACCAACGACGCCTCGGTGAAACGTGACGGCGGCTGGGTCTCGTGGCCCTTCGCCTCGGCCTCGTCAACCACCATCGCCTGGCCCTCGCTCACATCGGGCAGCACCGACTCGGCGTCGTCGGCTTCGGCGCCGTCGTCCTCGCCCTCCACGTAGGCCGCGAGGAAGCCCGGGAACAGGATGGTGCGCCCCGAGGCCGACATCGTGACACTCTGTGCGGAGGCGCCGCCCGTCGGGTTGGTCTGGGCCGAGAGGCGCACCTGCACCGACTCGCCCCGTGCGTCATTCATCTGACTGGCCACGGTGCGACGCCAGATCAGTTCGTACAGGCGAAACTCGTCGCTTCGCAGCTGATCGCGCACCTCATCGGGCGCCCGAAAGCTGTCGCCTGCGGGGCGGATGGCCTCGTGCGCCTCTTGCGCGTTCTTGACCTTCTTCTTGTAGGTGCGCGGCTCCTTTGGCAGGTAGGGCGCCCCGTAGCGCTGCGAGATTTCGCTGCGTGCTGCCTTGAGCGCCGACTCCGACAACGTGGTCGAGTCGGTACGCATGTAGGTGATGAAACCGTTTTCGTACAGTCGCTGGGCCACCGACATGGTCTGCGCCGAACTGAAGCGCAGCTTGCGCCCCGCCTCCTGCTGCAGGGTGGAGGTCATGAAGGGCGGGTAGGGACGGCGGGTGTAGGGCTTGGCCTCCACCGAGGTGACCGTGGCCGCTGCGTCGGCCAACGCTGCCGCCAGCGCCGAGGCTTTGGGCTCGTCCAACACCAGCGCACCCTCACGGGTCAGTTGGCCATCGGCATTGAAATCGCGGCTGGTGGCCAGACGCACGCCGTCCAGTTCGATCACCTGGGCGCCGAACCGTGTCGCAGTCGACGCTGCACCATCCCCTGGAGTGGTTGCAACCTGGGCCTTGAGGTCCCAATAGGACGCAACCTGAAAGGCCATGCGGGCCCGCTCGCGTTCCACCACGATGCGGGTGGCCACCGACTGCACCCGACCCGCCGACAACCGAGGCATCACCTTCTTCCACAGAACCGGCGACACCTCGTAGCCGTAGAGGCGGTCGAGGATTCGACGGGCCTCCTGAGCATCGACCATGCGACGATCCAGCTCGCGCGGGTTGTCGATGGCCGCCTGGATGGCATCGGGCGTGATCTCGTGGAACACCATGCGGCGCACCGGAACCTTGGGGCTGAGCACCTCCAGCAGGTGCCACGCAATTGCCTCACCCTCGCGATCCTCATCCGTTGCGAGGAACAACTCGTCCGCCTCGGCCAGCAGCCCCTTCAGATGCTTCACCTGGGACTTCTTGTCGCCGGCCACCACGTACAGCGGCTTGAAGTCGTTGGCGGTGTCCACCCCCAAGCGGGCCCAGGGTTCCCCCTTGTAGACGGCCGGAACCTCGGCCGCGGAGCGCGGGAGGTCGCGGATGTGGCCGATGGAGGATTCCACCACATAGCCCGCACCAAGAAACTTGGAGATGGTGCGGGCCTTGGCGGGTGACTCGACGATGACGAGAGAGGACATTGCCGCCTAGCCAAGACCAGCCGGGCGCCGTGCGTCAAACACACCCGGTTGAGACAACCACTTGCCGGGGCTCTCAGAGGTACCGGATATCCAAACAGATCAGGGCCCGGAAAAGACCCCGCCGCGCTCGCCGGCAGGGGGCACCGCCGGGGAATGATCGTTCTCATAGCGGGTCAATTCGGCGCGACCCACTACATGCCAATGCACCTCATCCGGACCGTCAGCCAACCGCAACGTGCGCTGCGCGGCGTACATACCGGCCAGGGGGGTCCACTGTGAAATCCCCGCAGCTCCATGAACCTGGATGGCCTCGTCGATGATGGCGCAGACCCGCTCGGGCACCATCGCCTTGACCGCGCTGACCCAGATACGAGCCTCGGCGTTCCCCGTGAGGTCCATGGCACGGGCGGCTCGGAGCACCATCAGGCGCATCGACTCGATCTCGATTCGGGCCTTCGCAATGACCTCGGTGTTCTTGCCCAGGCGGGCCAGCGGCCTGCCGAACGCCTCCCGGTTCAGCCCGCGTCGCACCATCAGCTCCAGGGCCTTCTCCGCCGCCCCGATCGACCGCATGCAGTGGTGGATACGCCCGGGTCCAAGCCGAAGCTGGCTGATCTCGAAGCCACGCCCCTCACCCAGCAGCATGTTGGATGCCGGTACCCGCACGTCGGTGAAACGCAGGTGCATGTGGCCGTGGGGCGCATCGTCTTGCCCAAAGACCTGCATCGCCCCCACGATTTCCACGCCGGGGGTGTTCATGGGCACCAGGATCTGACTCTGTTGTTGGTGCGGCGGCCCGTCCGGGCTGGTGCGGACCATCACGATCATGATCTCGCAGCGGGGATCGCCCGCACCCGAGATGTAGAACTTTTCGCCGTTGATCAGCCATTCGTCTCCGTCGAGCACCGCGCTGGTGGCCACGTTGCGTGCGTCGCTGGAGGCCACGTCCGGCTCGGTCATGGCAAACGCCGACCGGATCCGACCGTCCAACAACGGCTTCAGCCACCGCTCCTTCTGCTCGGCGGTCCCAACCCGTTCCAGCACTTCCATGTTCCCGGTGTCGGGTGCGGAGCAGTTGAGGCATTCGGGCGCCAGTGGGCTCTTGCCCAACTCTGCGGCGATGTAGGCGTAGTCCAGGTTGGACAGGCCCTCACCGGTGTCAGCGTCGGGCAGAAAAAAGTTCCAGAGTCCCGCGGCGCGGGCCTTGGCCTTCACCCCGTCCAACAGTTCCAACTGTCCATCGGCAAAACTCCAGCGGTCACTGCGACCCTCCCCCAACGCGTAGAACTCCTCGGTGATCGGGTCCACTTCGTTGGCGATGAACTCGCACACCGCCTCGAACAGCGGCACGGCGGAGGCGGACATCGACAGGTTGAGGGCCTCGTCGGTGGCGACGCCGGAGTGCATTCCTGGTGCGGGCATGATCGGTCCTTTCGACACGCGGTGGGTGTGACGAGCGCGTGGTGGCGAACCTAGGCGACGCCGGCGGCGGCGCGTCCCGAACCGGGTTTGAAAGGCCGCGCCGAAGCTCGCTCTGCGCCGCCCCGCTGCGGCTTGAGGGATTGGCGCGACCGATCAGGAGAGTTCGTCGGGCGGCAACTGCTCGCCCAGTTCGTCGATGACCAGGTGCTCGGTGCGGTTGCGGTCGGGCCGAGCGGCCCGCACCCGGTAGGCGGCACGCCCCACCAGATGACCGGCCACCGGTGCGGTCAAAAACTGCAGGCCCAGCGCCAGCACCAGCTTGGTCACCCCCGACCAGGACGGGATGGCCAGCACCGCACCGGCAACCACCAGCGTCCAACCCAAGGTCGCCGGTTTGGTTGCGGCGTGCATGCGCACGAACAGGTCCTCGGAACGCAGCTGTCCCACCCCGGCGATCAGGGTGAGTATCGCTCCGGCGAGTATCAAAAGTGAAGCAGCTACATCCATGATGGAGAGACCTCTCAGCCCGACGTGGTTTCAATAAACCGGGCGTAAATCACCGTGCCCACGAAGGCCACCAGCGCGACCACCACCGCAACCACCAGATACTTGGTGGAGTCGGTGCGAGCGCTGTTGGCAATGATCGTCAGCGCCACGGTGGTGAGTACGCCGTCGAGCGCAACCACCCGATCGGCCAGGCGCGGGCCGCGCACCAACCGAACCAAAAACGCTGCAGCCGCCAGCGCCAGGACCGCCAACGCAACGTTGTAGATCATCGGCGCACCTCCCCCAGCGGCGGGATCGACCCATGAGCCCATGCGCTCCGGGCGCCGGCCGAACCGAACGCCTCCACCATGCGATGCTCCAGGTCCAACACCTGCTCACGAATGTCGTCGGGCGCCTGCGACTCGATGCAGTGCACATAGATCACCGAGGGCTCACGGGAGACCTCGACGGTCAACGTGCCGGGGGTGAGGGTGATGGCGTTGGCCACCATCGAAGTGATCTGGTCGGAGATGCCGCGGATCGGCGTGGCAACGATGCCCGGCTCCATCTCGTCGGGCCCCGATGGCTTCACGATCAGCCAGGCCACCCGCAGGCTGGACGACACCAATTGACCAAGAAACCACACAAGAAAGACCGCTGCATGAACTGGACGGAACGTCACCATCGCGTCCGCGTCATCACCGCGTGGAAACACCCACAGCACCACCGACGCCACCACCGCCCCACCCAGCAGGTTGGCCAGGGTCGGCACGCCCCACAAGGCGGTCCACATCACCACGAGCCAGGCGAACAACAGCATCGAGCCACCCCGGCCCGGGCGTTTGCCACCACTCCGCCCCATCACCCGAGCACCTCCACCACGTACCGGTCCGGGTGCAACAGTTCGTTGGCCGTCCGGTCGCTGAGGTTGTAGAGCGGGCCGGCCGCCAGGGCGACCGCCAACGACACCGCCACCAGAAACCCGACCGACAGGTACATCACCCGAAGGCCCTTGGGGGGCGCCTCCGGGTCGGCCGCATCCTCGGTGAACTGCGGCTCGCCCCAAAATGCACCTCCCCAGATCTTGGTCATCGAGAAGAGCGTGAGTAGCGACACCAGGATCGAAATCGCCACCACGACATACTGGCCGACACTCAGCCCCGCCTCCACCAGCGCAAACTTGGCGACGAAGCCAGAGAACGGTGGCAGGCCTGCCAGGCTGAGGGCAGGCAGCAGAAACAGCACTCCCAACACCGGGTACACGCGGGCCACCCCACCGATGGCGGCCAGACGCCCCGAACCGGCCCGAACCTCCGCCAGCCCGGCGACGAGAAACAGCGTGGTCTTCACGATGATGTGGTGAATGATGTACAGAATCGCCCCGGCCAGGCCCGCCACCGTGAACAAACCCAGGCCCATGATCATGTAGCCGATCTGGGACACGATGTGGAAGCTGAGAATGCGGGGGATGTCGTCCTGTGCGATCGCCCCCAGCACGCCGACCACCATGGTGATCGAGGCAACCACCAGGATCAACGTGCCCGGCCGGGAACTCGAATCGAGGAACAGCGTCTGGGTGCGGATGATGGCGTACACCCCCACCTTGGTGAGCAGCCCGGCGAACACCGCGGTGATCGGTGACGGAGCGGTGGGATAGCTGTCGGGAAGCCACGAAAACAACGGGAACAGCGCCGCTTTGATTCCAAAAACCACCAGCAACAGCAGCCCGAACGCCAACCGCACACCATCGGGAAGCTCGGCCATGCGCACCGCAAGCTGTGCCATGTTGACCGTGCCGGTCGCTGCATAAATCAGCGCCAGCGAGGTGAGGAACAGCGCGGATGCCACCAGGCTGATGACCACATAGGTCATGCCCGAACGGATCTGTTCGCGACCACCACCCAGCGTGAGCAACACATAACTGGCGGTCAGCATCATCTCGAATGCCACAAAAAGGTTGAACAGGTCACCGGTGAGAAACGCCGCCATGACCCCCGCCGACAGCACCAGGTACACCGGATGAAAGGCACCGTGGTTGCGCTCGGCGCCCGGCTGGCCAATTGCATAGACCAACACCGAAACCAACATCACCGACGCAACCGCCAACATGATGCCCGCCAGGCGGTCGGCGATCAGCGTGATACCGAACGGCGCCGGCCAGCCACCCATCTGTGCGACCACAGGGCCAAAGCGGTCGGCTTGAATCAGCAACACGACGCTGATCACGGTCGTGGCGGACAGCACCGCCAGGCTGATCAGACGCTGGGTTCGTCGCGACTTGAATGCCATGATCGACAGTGCGGCGCCGAGCAGCGGCAAGACGACCGGCAGCGGAAGCACGGCGTTCATTGCCCACCTCCCCCGTCGTCGGGCTCGGTCGGCTCGGCGACCCACCGGCTGGAACCCTCCAGAAAGGCGTGGTCGGTGACGACCTCGGGATCGGTGCCCTGCTCGGCGGCTCGACGGGCCACCTCACCCAGTTCGGTATCGGCCACCTCCTCGTCCGACGCCGCTGCGGCCGCCCGATCCTCCCGGGCGATACGCCGGTCCTCGCGGTCGTCCTCCACCAGGTCGTCGCCGGTCAAGACGAAACTTCGCCAGGCCATCGCCAAAAGAAACGCTGTGACGCCGAAGCTGATGACGATGGCGGTGAGCAACATGGCCTGCGGCAGGGGGTCGATGTAGCGGTCGGGGTCGGAGGGTGCCCCGTTGACGAAGGCCGGAAGCCCACCCCGCCCGGAAACCACCAACAGCAGGTTGGCCCCGTGGCTGATCAGCCCGAGACCGATGATGATGCGGCTCAGACGTCGCTGCAACAACAGCCAGGTGCCCATACCAAACAGCAGTGCGGCCCCCAACGCCAGTGTGAAGCTCACGACGCGCCCGCCCCGGAGTCGGTGGCCGTCGGTGCCGCTGCGGCTGGGTCGTCCTCGGAAACAGCCGCCTCACCAAAGGCGGAGAGCATCATCAACACGAGGCCGACAACCACCCCGAACACCCCGATGTCGAAGGCCAGCACCGAGTTCAACTTGATGTCGCCCAGCAACGGCGGATGCAGCTTGATCTTGCCGCTCTGCAGCAAGTCACCGCCGAACAGCAGCGGTGCCATCGACGTCACCACGGCCAGAAACAGCCCGGCACCGACGAAGTACCGGCCGGGTACGCGACCGACCCGGCGAACCTCGTCGAGACCCCCGGCCGCGTACCGGAGCGCAAATGCGGCACCCGCCACGAGGCCACCGACAAAGCCACCGCCAGGCTGGTTGTGGCCCGCGAAAAGGAGATACAGCGCCAGCACCATCGCCGAGGGAAACACCACCCGAACCAGCGACTCCAACACCATCGAGCGCCTCACGGCGAACCGCCGGCGTCAATCCCAGCGTGGGGTCCGCCAAGGTCGGGGTCGTCCTCAGAGGGATCAGGCTGCGCATCGGTGTCGGAGCCGGTGGGTGACCGCGTCGAAGACTCCCTGTTGCCCTGAGCACCGCCACCGGCCCGAGAGCGCCCACGATTTCGGGGCTCCAGGTAGGCCTTCAGGCCAGGAACCACCCGTGCGTCCTCTGCCGGGGTGCCGATGGTCAAGCCTCGAGCACCGGCACGCCCCAGCGCCACCAGGCCAAGCGCCGCCACGGTGAGCACGGTGATCTCGCCCAACGTGTCGAAGCCACGGAAGTCCACCAGGATGACGTTGACCACGTTGGATCCGCCGCCCTCGGAAACCGACCGGGCCAGGAACTCATCAGAGACGGGGCGGGCGGTACGTGCGCCGGACGCCACCAATGCGAACACGAAGACGAACAGGCCAACGGCACCCGAGATTGCCAGCCGCACCATCCGCCCCAACGGCGTGGCCCGCTCGCGAAATTCATTCGGCAAGACTCGGAGCACCAACACGAACAGCACCGCACCCAGCGTCTCGATGCCCAACTGGGTGAGTGCCAGGTCTGGTGCGCCCCTCAGCACATACAGAAGCGACATGCCGTAGCCGACCGCACCCAGGCAAAGCACGGCCGACAGGCGGCGCCGGATCGTGGCGGCCGCCGCGGCCGCCACGATGATGAGCGCGGTCACCGCCACCTCGCCAGGGCTGTCGGCAAACCGCGGGAGGGCCTGGCCCTGGAGCTCCCCGATGAGCCCCACGCCTGGCACGGTCACCACCGTGACGAGCACCACGCCGACGTAGGTGGGCAGTGATCCCGACTGAACCACACCGGTGACCCGGTCTGCGGTCAGGTTCAACAGTCGCAACAACCCGAGGTAGGCCGAGTCGCCGAGCGCCAGCGAGGGAACCGCCGCCTGGGCGGCGGCCACCCGGCGCGCCCCCAGCACCATGATGCAACCGAGCCCAACGGTGACGGCACTCAGCAGCAGCGGGATGGAGAAGCCGTGCCACAGCGCGAGGTGGCCGGTGGCCTCGACCGAGGAGTCCAGGGACGCTGCCGCGCCATACACGAGACGCGACGCCAACCCCGGCACGACCCCCAACACCACTGTGAAGCCCGCAAGCACCCCAGCGGGTGCCCAAAAGCCGAAGGCAGGAGCCTTGGCCGACGTTGATGCCAACGCCGACGCCGATGACGATGCGTTGGCTGCGACGCCCGCAGCCTGCTCGGGTGCCTCGCCCGTCAACTTCACCGGTGCCGAGGACCTGACGCACTCGGGCACCGAACGATCGGTGAAGGCACCAAGCAGGAACCGCCCCGTGTAGGCGAAGGTCAACACCGATCCTGCAACGATGCCGACGAGCACCAACCACTCGCCCGTGCCGGCGTGATGGGAGAACGCCTCGTACGCGGCCTCCTTCGCAATAAACCCAAAAAGAAACGGGATGCCGGCCATCGACAGGCCTGACGCAACCGCCACCCACTTGGGTCCGGCCCATCCTGGACCCCACACGCCCAACGACCGAACATCACGGGTGTGAGCCTGGTGGTCGATGACGCCAACCACCATGAACAGCGGCGCCTTGAACAGTGCGTGGGCGATGATGAGCACCACCCCGGCCAGGGTGGCATCCGGCCGGCCCGCCCCGAAAAGCACCATCAGAAACCCGAGCTGGCTGACGGTGCCAAAAGCCAACAGGCGCTTGAGGTCGGTCTGCTGGAGCGCCCTGGCGCCGCCGGTGATCATGGTGATCAGGGCGATGGTGAGCACCGTCGGCCGCCAGAACCCGACGTCGGCAAACGGCGGGGCAAACCGCGCCACCAGGTACACGCCCGCCTTCACCATCGTTGCCGAGTGCAGGTAGGCGGAGATCGGCGTGGGCGCCACCATGGCGCCGGGGAGCCACGACGAGAACGGGAACTGCGCCGACTTGGTGAAGGCCCCGACCAAGATGCACCCAAGCCCCACGGTGACCGTGGTACCCGACGGCGGCGAGGCCACGATGGCCGACAACTCATACGTTCCGGCCGCCTGCCCCACGAGGATGAGACCCACCAACATCACCAGGCCGCCCGCGCCGGTCGTCAGCAGCGCCTGCAACGCCGAGGACCGAGCGTTGGGATCGCGATCTGCCCACCCGATGAGGAGGTACGACGTGATCGACGTCAGCTCCCAGCACACGTAGAGCCACATCAGGTGGTTGGCGGTCACCAGCCCCAACATCGCTCCGGCAAACAAGGTCAGCAGACCTGCGAGACGACCCAGGTCTGGGGTGTCCCGGTTGAAGTATCGCCCGGCGTAGGCCTGGATCCCCAGGCCGATGCCGGCGACGAGCAACACCATCACCAGCGAAAACGCATCGACCCGCACGTCCAGGCTCAGGTCAAGCCCTCGGACCCACGGGATCGACTCGGTCACCGCCGACCCGTCGAGAATGCCGCCGGCGGACACAAGCGCCCACACCAACGTCACCGCAGGAGGAATCGCCGCCACGGCAAACAGCCGACGGTCACCGGAGCGTCCAACGCAGAGCAGGGCCACGCCAAAGCACAGGTGCAGGAGGAGCAGAATGGTCAGCGGGGGCCTCCATGCATCGACACCCACCGCGAGCCCGGCGGACAACCTGCCAAGAGCCTCGGGATGACCCCGAGCAGGCTTGGGAGTTTAGCCGGGCCCGACGACGCGGCGAACTCGCACATACGCACTCACGAGCCGTTCCACGTGAAGTAGTGAATCCCCCAGGATCGTGTCAGCGCTTTGAGGTCCACCAACGGGAGGCGATGATTACGGCGGAGGTGAGATCGCGTCGTTGGGAACACCACCGCTGGGGTAGATGACGAAGCGAACCGAGGTGCCCCCGTCCACCGGCTGAAACTCGGCCTCATCGGCGAAGGCACCGATCAAGCCCAACCCGAAGCCGCCCTCGCGTTGTTGCCCCTCAGGAGTGCTCACATCCGGCAGCGACGTGTCGATGACGGGATGAGAGCCGGTGGTGGCCAGAAACCCACCGCCCTGATCGAGAATGGACACCTCGAGACGGTCTGCGCTGAGACAACATCGCAGCCGGAGGTCGTCCGGGGACCTGCGTTCGGCATGGGCCGATACGGCGTTGGCCACCACTTCGGTCAGCACCAGCCGCAGCTTGTCCAGGTCGCCGGGGCCCAACTTGGCCGCCACCCGGGCGACCTGCTCCACCCGCCGGCGCACCATGGCCAGGCTGGCCAACTCGGCGGGAAACTCGAACTCCACCTCCACCGGCTCGGGCGCCGGCAGACCGCCGACATCGTCGAGGTCGGAGTCGCGGCGCGTCGGGCCGGACACACCGTCCACTGCGGACTGTTGAGCCTCATTGCCGGACTTCACACGATCCCTTTCTCTGTCTGCCAATCTAGGCCCAATCCGCCCCGACGCCGATCACCCCGGGCCGATTTGCCCACCAGGTCCACCGGGTGCCCGGGACGATGTCACAGGCGGCCCGTATCTTGGAGACCCGATGGCCGTCCGCACTTCGCCCCCGACCGCAGCGGTTTCACCCACAACCGTCAACCCGGGCACCCCGCTCCCCGCGGCGTTGGCCCACCTGAACGGCGACCCCAGGTTGGCCGGTGTGCTGTCGGTGCCCGCACGCCCGGGCCGGCACTCGACCCTGGCGACACCCTTGCCGGACCGACTCTCGGGCCTGATCGACCTCCCGCTGTGGGCGCACCAGGCCGCAGCGATCGACCTGATCCGTGCCGGTCGCCACACCGTGATCGCCACCGGCACCGCCTCAGGCAAGTCCAGGTGCTTTCAGGTCCCGATCGCCGAGGCGGTCTCGGCGCCCGGCAGTGGCGCCACGGCCCTGCTCATCTACCCCACCAAGGCACTTGCCCAGGACCAGCTGCGGTCTCTCGGCGGCTTGGGGATCACCGAGTTGCTCGCCGCCACGGTGGATGGGGATGCCGGACCCGAGGAACGAACCTGGGCCCGCAACTCGGCCCGGGTGGTACTGACCAATCCCGAGATGTTGCACCATGGGCTGCTGGCCCATCACCGTCGATGGGCCCGCCTCTTTCGCAACCTGCGCTACGTGGTCGTGGACGAGTTGCACCTGCTTCGGGGCATGTTCGGGGGTCACAGCGCCAACGTGCTGCGGCGCCTTCGACGGGTGGCCGCGTTGTACGGAGCGGATCCCACCTTCATTTTCACCTCGGCGACGATCGGCCGACCCGGCGAGTTGGCCGAGGCATTGATCGGCGACCCGGTGGACGTCGTGGACGACGACACCTCGCCCACGGGCATGCGCACCGTGGTGGTGTGGAACCCCGGGGCAACAACCGGCGGTGAAACCGGCCTGGCACCGCAATCGTTGACCGAAGCCACAGCCACCCTGGCGGCCGCACTGATCGAGGGAGGCCACCGAACGTTGGCGTTCACCCGCTCACGCAAGGGTGTCGAGCTTGCATGGGCACGCATGCGCCAGTTGCTCGACGCTGCCGTCGGCGACCTGGTGCACCCCTACCGGGCCGGGTACCTCGTCAAGGAACGCCGCGAGATCGAGGCCGAGCTGTTTGCCGGAACCCTGCGGGGCGTCGTGGCCACCTCGGCCCTGGAGTTGGGCATCGACGTAGGCTCGCTGGATGCGGTGGTGTGCGGTGGCTTTCCCGGCACGGTTGCATCGTTTCATCAACAGATCGGCCGAGCCGGCCGTGGCACAAGCCCGTCAATCGCAGTGCTGGTCTGCGGCGAGGATCAGCTGGACCAGTGGATGGCCAGACACCCCGGCGACCTGCTCACCCGGGTGCCCGAACCAGCCGTGATCAACCCCTACAACCCCTACGTCCTCCACCCGCACCTGCTGTGTGCCGCTCACGAGTACCCGCTGAGACACGACGACGACCGCTATTGGCCCGGCGAGTTGGACGAGGCCGTCACCACCTTGGCCCGAAGCGGGGCGCTGAGCGTGAGGCACCGGGGGCGGGGCGCGGGGCGTGAGGTGGTGGCCACGTGGGCCGGCACCCGCTGGCCGTTCTCGCTGATCGGCCTGAGGTCCACCGATGCCGCCGAGGTGGAGATCCGCCACGGCGACGAGTTGGTCGGCACCGTCGGCTCCGGGCGGGCGCCCGAAACGGTGCACGAGGGTGCCATCTACCTGCACCGGGGCCGCGCCTGGAGGGTGAACCGCCTGGACCTCGATGCCCGCGTGGCCGAGGTGGAGCCCGATCGGGGTGACACCTACACGCTGGCCCGCACCGACTCCGACGTGCGCATCTTGGAACTGCCCGACGGTCGGCCACTGGAGTACTCGGGCCGTTCCCGAGACGCATCGGGCATGCCGGGGCGGGTGAGGGTGGCACCCGTGCTGGTGACGAGCAGGGTCACCGGCTACCAGCGACGTGCGGTGGGCAGCCACGAGAACCTCGGCACGACCCGGTTGGAGCTGCCGCCCCAGGAGCTGGAAACCCGAGCTGTGGTATTCACCTGGGATGAACCGGCGATCTGGGGCGGCCCTGCAACCTCAGACGGTGCTGTCCCCACCCGGCTGCTCGACCCGGACGTGCTGCCGGGCGCGCTCCACGCAGCCGAACATGGAGCCATCGGCATGCTGGGATTGTTCGGCCTGTGCGACCGGTGGGACGTGGGCGGGCTGTCCACCGCCTGCCATCCCGACACCGGAGGGCCCACCGTATTGATCCACGACGGCTACCCCGGCGGCGCCGGCATCGCCGAGCTCGCCGAACGGATCGCGGAGCGCCACCTGGCCGCCACCCGCGACGCCATCGACGAGTGCCCGTGCGTCGGCGGTTGTCCCTCCTGCGTGCAGTCCCCAAAGTGCGGCAACCTCAACGAGCCCCTGGACAAGGCGGGGGCACTGGTTGTGCTCGACGGCCTGTTGGGCCGTCGAGCGGACACCACGACGCAAGGTCGCACTCCCGAGTCACACGACATGGCACCACTCCGCCGGTAGGGTCGCATCCAACCACCCACCCCTCAGAAGGGCAGCCATGAGCACGTTCCACGACCTGGAGATGACGTCGATCACCGGCGAGCAGATTTCGTTTTCCACCTACGCCGGCAAATTGGTGCTGGTGGTCAACGTCGCCAGCTATTGAGGCCTCACCGGACAGTACGCAGGTCTGCGTGCCCTCGATGAGACCAACGACGACCTGGTGGTGCTGGGCGTGCCCTGCAACCAGTTTGGCGCCCAGGAGCCCGGCACCGAGGAGGAGATCCTGTCCTTCGTGCGGGAAAACTATGGCGAGCCGTTCCAGCTCATGGCCAAGGTGGACGTCAACGGCGACGACGCCAACCCCCTCTACCGGATGCTGCGCGAGGCGTTGCCCAAAGCCGACGGCAACGGCGACATCGCCTGGAACTTCACCAAGTTCCTGGTCGGCGGCGACGGCACGCCACTGAAGCGCTACGAGCCACAGGTTGAACCCGAGGAGATCCAGGCCGACCTGGCCAACTTCCGGTCCTAAGACTCATGCATCGGGTCTGACGACAGCGAGCCACCAGCGCGAGCGGTTCGTCTCAGTCGCCGACCGATTCGATTCGGACAACAAACCGCTCGGTGACCTCAGGGTCACCGAGCATCGGTCCGACCAACGGCAGCCCGGTCACCAGCCGTTGCCGGCAACCCACGGTCACCAGCTCTCCGACGGCGATCCTGCCCTCCAGGTGAGCGACGAAACCGGACCCCTCCGACGCTGCACCCTTTCCGGCATCGGTCGCCGCTGCGTTGGTTGGCGTCACCATCGCAGCGCGCGCTGCGGCACGACAGCGGTGGGTCAGGACGATTCGGTCCCGGCCCACCAACGCCGCCTGAATGACCAACAGGGTCAGAATGACCAGTACCGGCAAGACCGCCGCCAGCTCAACGGTGGACTGCCCGCGGCACCGTCGGGACGGGCCGATCACCCCACCCTTCCCGTGACCCACCGAAACACACGGTCGAACAGTGCCCCAACCACATCGGTCGAGCTCGCCCATGCCAGTACCAGCAGCGCGAGGGTGGCAATGCCCACCACCAGAAGGGCGTACTCCACCGTGCTCTGACCCCGGTCCAAGCGGCGAACGGTCCGGGGAGGTTGGCCGGTCGGCCGGTAACCGGGCACCTCACGTTGGGTCGTGAGTTGGTGAATGATGCTGAGTGGGACGTGCTTGATCGCTGACATGTGATGCTCCTGGTTGGGTTGGGTTGGATGAATCGGGTGGAATTGCGTTGGTAGGGCTGTGGCGGGTTGCGCCCGAGACGTTGCGGTTACGGCACCGCATCGCCCAATTGGCGAAACGAGACGATCGCCAACGGTCCAAAGGTGGCCGCCATCAGTGCCGGAAGGATGCACAGCACCAACGGGCCGAGCAGCCGAACCGGCAACCGTCGCACCAGCGCCTCCGCCCGGCGCCGGGCCAACTCACGTTGCTGATCGGCGCAGCGGGCCAGCAGCGGTGTCGCCGCCGAGCCGGATCGGTCAGCGGCCGCCAGCGCCGCACCGATCGGTTCCAGGGGATGCTCCGATTCGCTCCATTGATCGAGCACTCGGCGGATCGAATCACCCTGGGCCAGACCCCGGCCTGCCATTCGAAGGTCGTCGGACAACGGTCCCGAGACAACCTCCGCAACGCCGAGGATGGCTCCCCGAACGGTCAGACCCGCCGACAACGCCACAACAAACAGATCAGCGATCTCGGGGACGGCAGCCCGCCGTGCCGCTACGTGGGCCAGCCTCACTCGGCGTCGGGCCAGCCGCCCCTTTCCCCACCAGGCGACGACCACCAACGCCAGGACGGGGTGAACCAACAGGGCCACGCCGCCGAGCACCAGCGCAATGCGGGAGCGGCGATCGAGGCCCCCGGCGGGCTCCCGCGATTGCTGCTCACCCTCGATCACCCCGGGGAGGCCGGGGGCGCCCTCAGCCCAACCGAGGTGTCTGGCCGAGTTGGTCGACGAAGCGGCGGCGTTCATGGAGGTCGACGTCCACGCGGCCCAGCCCAACCACCCCACGGCGATCGTGGTGACGGCGCTCACGTGTCACCGCCCACCCCGGAGGCGAGGATGCGACGGCTCCACACGAAACCAACCACCTCCAGCGCGACCGCCACGGCAAGCACCACGACGCCGGCGGGGGTGGCCACCGCCCCGATCAGCCTCGGGTCGACCACCGAACCAAGCACCAGAAACAGCGGCGGCAGCGCCACGAGCACCCAGGCCGACAAACGGGCTTGAGAGGTCTGAGCAGCCAGCTCGGCAGCGACGGCCCTCCGGTCGCGAAGCGTGTTGGCCACCCCGTCCAGCGCATCGGCGGTGCGGCCGCCGTGCCGGGCCGCCAGCCGCAGTGCCGCCACCAGCAGGCGCCGCTCAAGTGGTGCGCCCTCGGCCAGCCCTCGGAGCGCATCGTCCAACGGCACACCCCGCCGCAACTCAAGCGCCAGCACCCGCACGTCTTCACCGAGCGGCTCCGGTGCGTCCGCCTGGCCGAGCGCCTCGGGCAACGATGCCCCGGACCGAACGCGCGCAGCCAAGGCCTCGGCCAGGGCCCCGACCGCCGCCCCCTCCCCCGACCCGGGATGCCGAGGCTTGCGGTCCGACGGGGTCGTGGTCGGGGTGGTGGACGGGATTGTGGGCGACTCCACCGAACGTCGTGCGACCGGGCCAAGCGTCGGGATCAGCCAAGCCGCTGCGGCTGCCGAGCCGGCGATTGCGGAAACGAACAGATCACCCACGACCCACACCTCGTCGACTTTCGCCAGGCAGCGGCACCGGGGCCGAACCCGCCAGCGGCACAAAAGTGGGCGATTCGGCCGTTCCTTCCAGGCTCCACACACCGACAACACCGCGGGACCCGTCGCCTCGACGTTCAACCCCAACCAACACGTCCACGGCAGCATGCAACCGACGGCGAATGCCGGCGATGCCCAAGCCCGGGGCACCGAGCAGGGTGAGCGACTCCAGGCGATCCATCGCCTCGGCGGGGTTTCCTGCGTGCACGGTGGACAGGCCCCCGTCGTGACCGGTTGACAGCGCACTGACCAGATCGGCGGCCTCGCCCCCACGCACCTCCCCGACGATCAGCCGGTCGGGTCGCAGCCGAAGCGCCGCACGAACCAGGTCGCCCAGATCGACCGAACCTGCACCTTCGGCATTGGCACGGCGAGCTTCCAGACGCACCAGATGCCGCCCCGGGGGCATCAGCTCGGCCGTGTCCTCAACCACCACCAGACGCTCGTGCGGGGGCAGTTGTGAGCAAAGCGCGTCCAGCAGCGTGGTTTTTCCGGCTCCGGTGCCCCCAAACACGATCACGTTGTTGCGAGCCTTCAGGATCCCCATCAACGCATCGACCTGGGCGGGACCTGCCAGCGCATCCAGCGGCACCGCTCGCACCTCGAAGCGCCGGTAGGCCAGCACCGGGCCACCGAGGGCCACCGGCGGCACCACCACCGCCACCCGGGTACCGTCGGCCATCGCCGCGTCGGCGACCGGCGAAGCGGGGTCGACGCGCTTGCCAAGCGGCCCCAGCGTGCGTTCCACCAACCGGTACACATCGGCCTCGCTCAAGGTCACCCCTGTGGCCTCAACGCGGCCGGAGCGTTCGATCCACACCGGACCCGGACCGTTGACCAAAACGTCGGTCACCCCGGGAAGAGCCAGGAGGGCCGCCACCGGACCAAGCCCAACCAGCTCCGCCCGAACCTCCTCCGCCACCTGTAGGTGCCGCGACGTCTGCTGGAGCGGGTCGAACTCCGCCAGCACCGCCGCAACCGCCGAAACCGGCCACTCCCCGCTGGGCTCACGGCGTTCCAGCACCGCCCGCACCCGCCTGGCCAGGGAGGCGATCTCCGAACCGGAGACCGCTTCGGCAGGCCCTCCCGTGCCGAACGAAGGCCCGGTCCCCTTCGGGGGGCCGACTTGTCGAGCGCGCAGGTCGGGTGCCACCTCAGCCCGCCGACTTCCGCTCGCTGGCGGCCGCGGCGTGAACACCGTCGACGAGCAGGAGGTCTGCCAGCGCCGCCATCGTTCGGTCCAGGCGTCGAGGAAGACGTGACACCAACATTCCGGAATCCACCGACCGCGCCACCGCCGGGTCGAGTTCCACCGTGGCCGACACCGGCGCATCGAGTGTGTCGGCAACATCACCCCGGCTGAGGGCGCGCTGAGGCTCGCGCACCAACACCGCCGAGTCGCAGCGCAGGTTCAAACCACGGAATCGCCGCAGGGCCAGGTAGCAGGCACGGATCACCACCACGTTGTTTGCGGCCGCCAGCACCGCCGCTCGTCGGAGATCGTCGGCCCCGGCCGTTGCGGCCGGTTCGACCATGCCGTCACGAGCGGAGGGAACGCCAACATCGACCAGGACGACGTCGGCCAGGCCATCGACCGCCCGCCACAGCGCGTCGATCCGGCCGGCCGCCCCATGGCCACCAGGGGTCAACCCACCCGAACCGGTGTCGCGCCCCGACACGTCGCCCCCACCGAGTGGCACCACCGTCAACCGCTCCGCCACGTTCAGGGCCGTGCGTTCCAGCGCTCCGCCCGCCGCGTCGCTCGCCAGCCAGTCGAGTACACCGACCGACTGGATTCCCGTCGCCCCCAGGAGTGCCGGCTGGTCGCCGGCCAGGTCCACGATGGCCACGCTGTCCTGTGACCTCCGCACATGGGACAACGCCAACGACGCAACCGTGACGCTGACACCCTGCCCGCCCTTGGGACCCCAGAGTGCGATCACGACAATCCGACGAGCAACGCGTCGCATCCGATGAGAGGTCGGGAACAGTCGGGGTGGAGATCAACGGGTTGCCGCCCAACACACGCTGGACGGGGGCGCTGCGAAGTAAACATGCCCCCAGCATCGGGCCCCGACCTCGATGTGTCATCGGGTCATCAACCCCGGTGACCCCGACCCGGAGCACAGAATCGTCGGTGCATTCACCCTGCGCAGGTACTGCCCGGCGGCCCTCCGATAGCCTCCTGCGCTGTCATGAACGACTCCCACGCAGCCGAGACGCACCCACCATCGACCGCGCCCGCCCGCGACGTGACCGCACGACTGACCGCAGCGTTCGTTGTGGGCTTCGTCGGCCTGTCCACCGAGATCGCCTACACGCGGGTGATCTCGTTCAAGCTGTTCTATTACTACACCTACTTCGTGATCGGGCTGGCGCTGTTGGGCCTGGGCGCCGCCAGCGCCATCGTGTCCCTCTCACCCAGGCTGCGTCGGGCCGACACCGTGTCGTTGGTGGCCCGGTTGGCACCGGTGGCCGGTGTGGTTGGGCTGGTCTCCTATGCGGTGGTGGCCCGCCTGCAATTGGACACGCAGAAGATCTGGGCCTCCGCGGTCGGCATCGCCGGCCCGCAGTTCTTGAAGCTGCTGGTGATGTCGATCGCGCTCACCATGGTGTTTTTCGCCATCGGCCTGGTGTTGGCCAAGCTGATCGTCGCCGAGGCGCACGAAGTTCGGCGACTCTACTTTTGGGACCTCACCGGCGCTGCCTTGGGTTGCCTCACCGCCGTCCCGCTCCAGGCTTGGATCGGCCCTCCGAACATGATCGTGGCATCCAACCTTGCACTGGTGGCCCTCGGCGTGTGGCTGGCCGTCAGGTCGGGGCGCCATCTGGCCTTCGCAGGGGGGATGGGAGCGGTCGCTTTGGCGGCGATGCTGCTTGCCGTCTCCATCCCGATCCGCACCGACGCCACCAAGACGCTGCGCGTCGATCAGGAGGTGCTGGCGGGCGACTGGGGCGCCGTGTTTCGGGTGGACGCCACCCAGACCACCAAGGACCTGATCACTCTGAACCACGACGGGCTGTGGGGATCATCGATCTGGCGCTACGACGGCACCCGCAAAACGACGGCCCGCTTCGACATTGACAGCCGCCAGATCCCGTTCGCAGCGTTGGACGAGCCACCCGAGAACATGCTGATCATCGGCGCCGCGGGTGGCAACGAGATCATGGCCGCCCGTACCTACGGGGCAAAGAACATCGACGCGGTCGAACTGAACCCGGTGACCGCCAGCCTGCTGCGCAACGAGTTCGCGGAATTCACCGGCAACATCACCGAGCAGCCCGGCGTCAACTATGTGCAGGGTGACGGGCGCACCTTCCTGGCCCGCAGCGACAAAAACTACGACCTGATCTGGTTCGTCGCCCCCGACAGCTACGCCGCGTCCAACGCCGCCACCTCGGGGGCGTTCGTGCTCTCCGAGAGCTACCTCTACACCGAGGAGATGTTGACCACCGCCTACAGCCACCTCACCGACCGGGGCATGATCGTGTCGCAGTTCGGCGACTTCCAATTCGAGTCGGCGCCCAACCGCACGGCCCGGTACCTGGCAACGGCCCGCTCGGCGCTCAACGAGGAGATGGGTGGCAAACAGGGCGACTTCGCCAACCACACCGGGCTCACCGTGGAAGGCGTGGAAGCCTCGATCGCCAAGATCTCCACCATCCTGCTGTTTAAGAATCCGCCGGAGCCCGTCGCCATGGAACGGGTCACCAAGGTGGTCGAAGAAATTCCTGACGGCCGGGTGGTGCATCTGCCCGGGGTGGACGGCACCGGGGAGGGCATCACTGCTCAGATCATCTCCGGCGACGACGCCACCGTCACCAGGCTGGTGGCCGACTACCCCTACGACATCTCTGCGATCAACGACAACGGCCCCTTCTTCTGGCACTTCACACCGTTCAGCAACGTCGACGCCATGTTCTCCCGCAACTACAGCGACTCTGAGATCGCAATCGGTGAACGGTTGTTGTTGATGCTGGTGCTGATCGCCACGATCACCGCAGCGCTCTTCCTGTGGCTGCCCTTCGGTTTGGCCCGCCGAAAGTCAACCGTCAAAGTTCGGGGCAAGGCACGCCTGTTTCTGTACTTCGCGTCGATCGGGCTGGGGTTCATCTTCGTCGAGGTGGCGATGATCCAGCGGTTCTCGCTGCTACTGGGCTTCCCCACCCTGTCACTTTCGGTTTCACTGTTCACGCTGTTGCTGGCGACCGCGGTGGGCGCCCGCTACTCGGACAGGTTCGGCGCCAATGTCCGCGTGCGTCTCACCGCCACCACGGTGGCGTTGTGGGCGGTCACCCTGCTGTACCTCGTCATCAGCCGACCGATCACCAACGTGGCCTTGGCGTGGCCCCAAGGCGCCCGCATCGTGTTGGTGTTTGCCATGTTGTTCCCCATCGGTGTGCTGTTGGGCATGTTCCTGCCCACGGGGATCGACCGGGCAAACCTGACCGCCGAATCCCAGGACCCGGACGACGATGGTCGGCTGGTGGCCTGGTGCTGGGCGGTCAACGGGTTCTTCTCGGTGCTCGGCTCGTCCACCGGCACCATCCTGTCGATGAGCTTCGGCTTCAACCGCACGGTGGTCATCGGTCTGCTGCTGTATGTCGTGGCGGCTGTGTTGTTGTCGCAGGGTGGTGGCGAAGCGGCGACCGACGAGCAGGCGGATCCGGGCGTGACCGGAGCCGACGACGGCATGGTTGACGCCGCCGCCCCGTCAGCGGGCTGACCCGCAGTTGCAGCTCAACGATCAGTCTCCGCTGCGCCCAAGCGCCACCGCACGCCTGGTTGAGATTGACCATCCGCCAACGCTGCGGGGAAGCTAGTCGGCCATGCGCACACTCCCCGGTCCCGGCGATCCGCTGTCCATCGCCTACCTCACCTACCGGGGTAAGCCACACGTGGGTGGTCAGGGCGTGTACACCCGGCACCTCACCAAGGCGCTCGCCGACCTCGGACACCACGTCGAGGTGCTGTCGGGTCAGCCCTACCCCACCCTGGACGAGCGGGTGCCGCTGATCAAGCTGCCCAGCCTCGACATCTACAACGATCACTTCCCCATGCGCATGCCCGGCTTGTGGGAACTCAAGGACTTCGCCGACTGGGCCGAGGTCACCTCATTTTCGGCGGGTACCTTTCCCGAACCGCTGGCGTTCTCGATCCGCGCCGCCCGCTGGCTGGCCCAGCACGGCGATCGCTTCGACCTGGTGCACGACAACCAAAGCCTCGGTTACGGCCTGCTGGCCATCGAGCGCCAAGGGTTGCCGGTCTTGGGCACGATCCATCACCCCATCACCGTGGACCGCAGGGTGGAGATGGAACACGCCGAGGATTGGAAGGCCCGCTGGGGAAAGCGACGCTGGTATCGCTTTACCCGCATGCAGACCCGCGTGGCCAAGCGCCTGAGCCGCATCATCACCGTGTCGGAGAACTCCGCCACCGACATCCTGGCCGATCACGACGTATCTCCCGATCGGCTTCACATCGTGCCGGTGGGAGTCGATCCCAACCTGTTTCGCCCGCTCACCGGCGTGGAGCGGGTACCGCGTCGCATCATCTCGACCGCCTCGGCCGACGTGCCCATGAAGGGCCAGCGGTTCCTGCTGGAGGCGGTGGCCAAACTTCGGGCCGAGCGCCCCGACGTGACCCTCACCATCATCGGGTCACTCAAGGACGGCAGTCGCACCCACTCCACGCTGGACCGCCTGGGCCTGCGCGACTGTGTCACCTTCGTCAGCGGTGTCAGCGACGAACGCATCGTCGAGTTGTACTCCGAGGCGTCGGTGGCGGTCGTCCCGTCGCTGTACGAGGGCTTCTCGCTTCCTGCAATCGAGGCCATGGCGGCCGCCTGCCCGCTGGTGGCCACCACCGGCGGCGCGCTCCCCGAGGTCACAGGTGTCGACGGCGACACCTGCTACCAGGTGCCGCCCGGCGACGCCGACGCGCTGGTGGCCGGCATCAACCGCGTGTTCGATCATCCGGCAGAGGCAACAGCCGTCGGCGAACGGGGTCGCAATCGAGTCGTGGAAAACTGGAGCTGGAAACGAACCGCCGAGCGCACGGTGACCCACTACCGGGCACTGCTCGCCGACGCTGCCGCCGCCGACACCTCGACCAACCGCACGGCCCCCATTGGAAAGCGACATCATGCTGACCGTTGATTTCGATCGGTTGGACGTACGTGCCGGCCACCGCTACCTCGACATCGGTGCCGGTCTCGGCCGTCACAGCTACGAGGCGGCGCGTCGGGGCGCCCATGTGGTGGCATTGGACTACGACCCCGATGCGTTGCCCGAAATGGCCGGGATGCTCGGGGCCATGGCGGAGGTGGGCGAGTCTCCCGAGGGCACCGGCGCCATCGTCATGCGAGGCAACGCGCTGACCCTGCCGTTTCCCGACGCCAGTTTCGATCGCGTCATCGTGTCTGAGGTGCTCGAGCACATCGCCGACGACGCCGGGGTCCTCGCCGAAATCCGTCGGGTGCTGCGCCCCGACGGCAGGATGGCCGCCACGGTTCCCGCCTGGCTGCCCGAGAAGATCTGCTGGTGGTTGTCCGCCGAGTACCACGCGCCGCTGGTGGAGGGCGGCCACCTGCGCATCTATACCGAGCCCATGCTCAACGAGCGCATCGGCGCCGCCGGGCTGCGCCCCGACGGCACGGCCCGCACCCACGCACTGCACAGCCCGTACTGGTGGCTCCGCTGCCTGGCCGGGCCCACCAACGACACCAACAAGGTCGTTGAGGCGTACCACAAGCTGCTGGTGTGGGACATGGTGAAGGCACCATGGATCACGCGTACGGCCGAATCGTTGTTGGCTCGACCGTTGGGCAAGAGCCTGGTGGCCTACGCCGGGTTGCCCGCCGAGTCCGGACGTGCACGCTGATGGCACCGCCCGGCGGATGGCTCCACGGGGTACCCGGCGTCTTGGACGGTGGCCAACTGACCCTCACCGTGGACCGGTTGGCCGAGTGGCAGTTGAGCGACGGCATGATGCCCTGGTTCCCCGGAGGTCACGCCGACCCGTGGAACCACACCGAGGCCCTGATGGCGCTCATGTTGGGCGGCCGCAGAGCGGAGGCCGAGGCCGGCTTCGCATGGCTGGCGGGCTTACAGCACGCAGACGGGTCGTGGCACCAGTACTACCTGGCGGGCGGCGAGGTCGAGGAGCCCAAGCTCGACGCCAACTGTGTGGCGTACGTGGCCGCCGGCCTCTACCACCACTGGTTGCTCTTCGAGGATCGCTCCTACCTGGAATCCAACTGGGAGATGCTGTGCGGCGCGGTCGATTTCGTGCGCGGCCTGCAGACCGATCGGGGCGAGGTGCTGTGGGCCCGTAGGCCTGACGGTTCCGCATTTGAGTTTGCCCTGCTCACCGGATCGTCGTCGATCGCCCACAGCCTGCGTTGCGCCGTGGCAATCGCCGAGGTGTTGGGCCACGACCGCAAGGACTGGGTCGATTCGGCTGAGGCGTTGGGCCGGGTCATCCGCGACGAACCCGAGGCATTCGCACCCAAGCACCGCTGGGCCATGGACTGGTACTACCCGGTGCTCACCGGGGTGGAAACCGGCGAGCGTGGCCGTCACCGCCTGGCATCGCGTCGGGCGGCGTTCGTGATGGACGAACGGGGCGTACGCTGCGTGTCCGACCGGCCGTGGGTCACCGCGGCCGAAACCTGCGAGTGCGCCATGGCACACCTTGCAGTCGGCGAGCCCGAGGTGGCTGCCGCAATGTTCCGGTGGGCACAGCGTCTGCGCACCGAGGAGGGCCACTATTGGACAGGCATCGTGTACCCACAGGAGGATTACTTTCCCTCCGGCGAACAATCAACGTACTCGTCCGCCGCAGTGGTCCTGGCCGCCGATGCGTTGTCCGAAGCCAGCCCGGCCTCGTGGCTGTTCACCGAGCACGCCCGACTGCCCGCCGGGGCACCGCTGTAGCTCTGGCTCTGTCAGCA
>ERZ1026796.265-NODE-265-length-44919-cov-3.219704_pt1 | contig 44919 bp, 47 predicted proteins | sample MGYA00520874_ERZ1026796 | MGnify/ENA primary metagenome ERZ1026796 (study PRJEB33270, sample SAMEA104284474) | anaerobic digester metagenome | biome: Anaerobic digester microbiome; feature: mesophilic sludge digester; material: Anaerobic digester biomass | place...
ACGAGAACAGTGATCCAGTGGTGGTGGACTGGCGGGCGCCGATCGCGGAACCGTTCTACCGCGCCACTGGCCGCGACCCGCTCGGCCTGGTGCGCCGCCGCCACTTCCACGTGCAGGGCCGCCAGCTGCTGGGCCTGGAGGACGAGCTGTTCGGCGACGGGCATCTGGGCATCGGAGCGGAAGGCGACCCCGTGGTCGGCACGGCTCCTCGGCCGGATGGCATCAGGGGCTACAGCACCCTGCTGGCCGCGCTCGAGCGAGGTCGCACCGGGCAACTGGGCGACATCGTCGCCACCATTCAAGGCGAGCAGGACGAGATCATCCGCAGCCCGCAAGCCGGTGTGCTGGTCGTGCAAGGTGGGCCTGGCACCGGCAAGACCGTGGTGGCGTTGCACCGTGCCGCCTACTTGCTGTACACCTTCCGCTTCCCGCTGGAAGATCAAGGCGTGCTGGTCATCGGCCCCAACCGCGTGTTCCTGCGGTACATCGAGCGCGTGCTGCCGTCGTTGGGTGAAGCCGGCGTCGAGCAGGTGGTGCTCGCCGATCTGGTGCACGACGTGCAGTGGGCCCGTTACGCGATCGACCCTCCCGACAACCAGATGGCTGCGCGCGTGAAGGGCGACCTACGTATCAGCCTGGTCATCGACAAGGCCGTCACCGACCGCGAGCGCCCGCTGCGCGACGACCTGGTGGTGCCGTTCCGCACCGGCTACGTGCGCCTGCGTGCCGCCGAGTCCGCCCGCATCGTGCGCGCCGCACAGCGCCGGTTCCGCAAGCACAACGCCGCTCGCCGTTGGGTCGAGGGCGAAGTGTGGGCGGCGATGGCCGCCGGCTGGCACGACGAAGCGGTCACCGTTGCACACGTGAAGGAAGCGGTACGCGCGCTGCCCGAGGTGCGCGCCGCGCTGGAACGCATGTGGCCGGTGCTCTCGCCGGCGCAACTGCTGCACGACCTGTACGGCAGCAGGGCCCTGCTGAAGTTGGCCGGCGCGAAGCACCTCAGCGAAGCCGAGTACCTGTCGCTGTACCGCGATCGCGAGGCCGACGTTGCCGATGTGCGCTGGACCGAGCACGACGTCGCCATCCTCGACGAAGCCCGCAGCTACCTCGGCGCCCGCCCGGCGAAGGGCACGCTGAAGCCTGACGAGGCCGACGAGATCCGCACCTACGGCCACATCGTGGTCGACGAAGTGCAAGACCTCACGCCGATGCAGCTGCGCATGGTGTCGCGCCGTTCGCTCAACGGCAGCATGACCGTGGTGGGCGACATCGCCCAGGCCACTGGCGCCCTGGCCCCCGACGATTGGGACGACATCCTGCGCCACCTGCCCGCCACCCGTGGTGCACGGGTCATCGGCCTCAGCGTCGGGTATCGCATTCCCGCGCAGATCATGGAGCTGGCCAACAAGGTGATGATGGCCGCCACGCCCTCGCTGCGTGCGCCCACCAGCGTGCGGGCGGGTGACGAGCACCCCGAGTACGTGCACGTGGCGGGTAGCGAGCTGCTCACCGCAGTGGTCGCCGCCACCAAGGATCTCGACGCCGACGTCGGCGAAGGCAACATCGCCATCGTGGTGCCCGACGCGATGTTCGAGGCAGTGTCGGGCGCGCTCGCTGCAGCCGGCATCGAGCACGGCAAGGCCACTCGCACCGGCTTGGAGATGGGCATCACCGTGGTGCCGGTCAGCGTCGTCAAGGGTCTCGAGCTCGACGGCGTGGTGGTGGTGGAACCCGCCGACATCGTTGCCGGCGAGCAGCAGGGCCTGCGCGCGCTGTACGTGGCACTCACACGCAGCACCAAGCGGCTCACCATCGTGCACGCCAAGCCGCTGCCCGCAGCAATGCAGTAGCACCATCCCCGTGCTCGGCACGGGAAGGCTCAGCCGAGGTAGGCCTGCACCAGGGTGGTGAGGTTCTTGAACGCTCGGTCGGCGTCGGCGGGGCGGTTGCGGTCGGCCGCAGCGCGGCAACGGCGGATGACGAACTCGAAATCGGGGACCAGCTCGGGTTGTGTTGCCTCGATCTCTGGGCTCACTGCAGCCCACAGCTGCTCGATGCGAGTGGCGGCCGCACCGTCGCCGTCGGCGTTCATCACTCTCGTGGGCAGGCCCTGCACCTCGGCGAGCAGCAGCGGCAGCAACTCGGCGGCCGTGCCCGTGGGCAGTGTGGTGGAGGTTGCCTCGCGCGGCTGAGTGTCGGCAGTGGAGTCGTAGGTGGTGGGGCTGCACGCAGCGAGCACAGCCGCCACGCACACCGCGGCGATGGTGGGGAGGCGGTGGTGTCTCATGCCGTGACGAGGATGCGGGTGCTGGCGAACGAGCCGACCCCCACCGGATGGCCGGCGATCTCGATGGTGACCGTGCCATCGGGCGAGGTGCCCAGGAGCATGCCGACGTGGCCGGGGAGGATGCTGGCTTCCTCGAGGAAGTCGAGCACGCCGGGGGCGAACTCGAGCTCTTCGGGAATGCGCGCGATGGTGAACGAGTGGCCGACCAGGATGTCGGACAGCGGCACCATCGTGGGCGCGTCGTACAGCGAGCCGGGAATGGGGTTGCCGTGCGGGCAGGTGGTGGGGTTGCCCAGCACGCGATCCATCGCTGCTTCCACTGCGTCGCTCATCACGTGCTCCCACTTGCCCGCCTCGTGATGGGCATCGGCCCACGACAGGCCGAGCATGTCGGTGAGGAACCGCTCAGCCAACCGATGGCGGCGCACGACGCGCTGCGCCAACGCCTGGCCGGCGGTGGTGAGGCGAATGGCGCGGTCGGTGGTGATGAGGCCTTCGGTCTCGAGCCGACGGATCATCTCGCTGACGGCCGGCCGACTGACCTGCAAGCGCTCGGCGATGCGGGCTTGGATGACTGCGACGTCGTCTTCGTCGAGCTCGAAGATGCACTCGCAGTACTCCTCGAAAGCAGGGTGGTGCTCTCCGACAGCAGGCATGTCGCCAAGGCTAGCGTCGGCGCAGCCAGGCTTGGCCGTGGCGCAGGCGCCGTTCGAGCTCGCTGTTGGTGGCACTGCCGACCGACATGATGCCGACCAGCCGGTTCAGCTCGACCTGCACCTTGGCATGGCCGAAGCCGGTGAGATCGACGATGCGCTTGGCGAGCTCCATGTTCTGCTCGCGCAGCTCTTCTTTGCGTTCGGCGATGCTCTTCGCACCGACCAGCGGGAAGCCTGCGTCGGTGGGCACCTCGGGGAGGTCGAGCGCATCGTCGGCCACGCGTGCCTCGTCGGGCTCGGGGACCTCGGGTTCGTCGTCGAACAGTGGTTGCGACACGCCCCCGTGCAGCAGCGTGAGGCCGTCCTCGGTGAACGCGTGCACGCTCATGCCGGTGGCGGTGGAGGAGAGCACGCTGAACAACGAGAGCTGCTCGGGCAACAGGTCGAGCTCTTGCTTGGCTTCGCGCTCCAGTTGCTCCTGGGAGAACTCGTCGTCGCGGTCGGCCGGGGGTCGCAGCACGTGCCGGCGGGCCTCGGCGATCTGGAAGGCATGCTGGCGCAACCGCGGATCGTCGGGCAGGTAGACGTACGCCTTCTGGTTCGGCAGCCCGCGCGTCCAGCGCACGAAGCGGCCGACGGCCTGGCGGAAGAACAGCTCGGTGACCACGGTGCTGGCGAACACGCCCACCCGCAGGCGTGGGATGTCGACACCTTCGCTCACCATCCGCACCGCGACCAGCCACGGACGGCTGCTGGTGGCGAACGCTGCGATCTTGCGGCTGGCATCGGGATCGTCGCTCACCACCACGTCGGCCTCGACCTGGAAGCGATTGCGGATGAAGCGCACGATGTCGCGCGCATGGTCCTGGTCCATGCAGATCGCGAGCGCGCCCGCATCGGGCTGGCTGCGGCGGATCTGCAGCAGGCGGTCGTGCGCCTGGGTCATCACCACTGCCAGCCAGTCGCCCTCCAGGCTGAGCGCGGCTCGCAACCGGTGCGACGAGCCGGCGCGGTCGAGGTCGTCGTGGAAGTTGGCGCTGATGATGCTGCCGTCGGGGGCGCTCCACTCCATCAGGCCGTCGAACCGGGGGAAGTACACCGGCCGTACGACGCCGCCGTCGCGCAGCGCATCGGCGTAGCCGTAGGTGAAGTCGGGCTGCGCCTCGCCACCCACGCCGGTCTCCTCGTAGCGCACGAACGGGATGCTGGCCGTGTCGCTGCGAAACGGTGTACCGCTGAGGCTGAGGCGTCGGTTGGCCAGCTCGAACGCAGTGCGCACGCCGTCGCCCCACGCTCGTTCGTCGCCGGCGTGGTGCACCTCGTCGAGGATCACGAACGCGTCGTTGGCCAGCCCGCGCAGCTTCTTCGCGGTGTCGGCACCGTTGGACGCCTTGGTCGACACCTGCTGGTAGGTGGTGACGATGCCGTGCACGTCCTTGGCGATGCCATCGGCCGGCGACCACTGGTGGTCGAGGTGCAGGCCCATGCGATGCGCCGCGTGCACCCACTGGGTCTTGAGGTGGGTGGTCGGCGCCACCACCACCAGCCGCCGACGCTCACCGGCCAGCGCCCAGCGTGCGCACGCCAGGGCGAACGTGGTCTTGCCGGCCCCGGGCGTGGCGACCGCCAGGAAGTCGGGTTGCTCGCTGGCCGCGAACTTGTCGAACGCGGCGCGTTGCCACGGGCGGAGTTGCACACGGTCGCTCGCTCGTTCGGACATGGGGACTGCTCAGTCTGGCGGCGCACAAGCGCACACACGACCACTCGGTCAGATCACGCAGATGTCGAAGCCGGCGGCCGCCTGCAGCATCGTCGCGACGGCCTGCAGCTCGTGCGCGTTCGGCTCCACCAACGCCGGGGTGCGAGGGCGCACACCGTGCTGGCGGAAGCCGATCACCTTCACGCGCATCGCAGGATCGACTGCTGCCAGCCATTCGGCGGTGCGCTCCACCAGTTCGGTGCCGTTGTTGACGCCAGCCAGGATCAGGAGACGGACTTCGTAGAGCAGGCCGAGGGCGTGGAGCTGGCGGATGCTGGCCAGCACCTCGTCGTTGGGTTGGCCGGTCATCTGCTGGTGGATCTGCGCGTCGAGGCACTTGAGGTCGATCATCGCACCATCCATCACCGGCGAGAGGCCGGCCCATGTGTCGGGGCCGCAGGCACCGTTGGAGTCGACGAAGCAGGTGAGGTGAGCAAGCGACCGGTCGTCCTTGACGGCGGTGAACAGCGCGTGGACGAAGCCGGCCTGCTGGGTGGCCTCACCGCCCGAGACCGTGATGCCGCTCAGAAAAGGGGCCGCGCGGCGGATCTGCGTCAGCAACTCGGGCACGGTCATGCGCAGTGGCGGGTGGTCGCCCTCGACGGCATGGCCAGGAATGGTCTGCGGGTTGTGGCACGCGACGCAGTCGAAGTTGCAGCCCTGCAGGAACACGACGAAGCGATTGCCCGGCCCGTCGACGTTGCTGAACGCGATGGTGCTGGCGACGAGACCGGTCGCATGGTCCTTCATCGGGCAGTGTCCTTCATCGGGCAGTGTCCTTCATCGGGTCAGCGGGGTGCCCGCTCGTGGCATCCGATTCGCTTCACGGCTCGCTGCGTGAGGTGGTAGGCGTTCTCGCTGCCCGCGGCCAGGTAGTCGCTGCTGTGGCGGGCCCCCTCGCCGTCGGCGATCTTGGCCAGGTCGCTCTTGCGCACCAGGTAGCCCGTGATGCGCACGAACTCGTTGCCGTCGAGGTTGAAGGTGAAGTCGCGCATGCCGCTGGCGAACGCGCCGCGGATGATGTCGACCACGGCTCTGGGGTTGCGCACCGCTGTCTCGTCGACGTGGAAGATGTCGCTGATGCCCGACGCGAAGAACCGGTGATGCGGCGCACAGGTGTTGATGTGCTCGAACATGCTCGGCTCGTCGCCCACCGGAATGCGAGTGCCGGCCGTGACGTCGTTGTCGAGATCGATGCCGCTCTGGCTGTGCAGGTAGCAGAAGCCGTTGCCGCCTTCGCAGTACGGCATCGGCCGCTGGGCGACGAGCTCGGCGACCCGTTCCACGACCCGGCGGCCGAGCGCGTCGGCGGCCGCATCGTGGCCGTAGCGGGCCTCACTGCCGGCGTGCTCGTATGCCATCAAGAGGTTGACGCACTCGGCGAGGCCGAAGATGCCGAACATCGCCGAGAAACGATCGATGTCGATGAGCCCTTCCGTGGCGAGCCAGTGCGTGTCGAAGAAGTGCTGTTGCTCGACGAGGCTGCGCACGCGGGCCTCGGCCAGCTCGGCGGTGAGCTCCACGTAGTGGGGGAGCGTGGTGGCGAGGAACTCGTCGGTGCTGCCGGTGTGGCGCAGGGCCACCTCCTTGAGGTTGACGCGCACCAGCGTGTGTGCCCCGCCGCCGATCTTCAACGAGTTGTAGCAGCTGACGGCGGCGTACTGGTCGCCGTGATCGCCCACCATCATCGGGTGGTTGACGAAGTGTGGTTTGCCGGTCTGGAAGACGGTGAGCACCGCATCCTCGATGAGGTCGTCGGGCGTCACCGACGGGTCGACCTTCAGCGTGATGTTGGGCACGGCCTGCCGAAGTGAGCGCTCCACGCGCAGGATCGAGCGGGTGATGCGGCTGTCGTGCGGCCCCAGATCGAGGTGCACGAAGGCGTCGGGCAGCATGCGGTCGATGCCGATCCAGAAGCGGCGCAGCGCGTCGTCGAGCTGCGCGTCACTGATCCGGTCGTCGACGAACGGGGCGAGCACCTTGTCGAGGTCGCCCAAGTACACGGGATAGGTGGTGACGCTGGGTACCTGCGAGTACATGATCTGCAGGAACGCCAGCGCGTCGGCGAGGGTGGTGGGCGGCGGCATCTCCAGGTGCGCCAGGCCCTGCCGGATGGCCTTCTCGTAGTCGGGCAGGATGTAGCGAGCGGTGAACGGGGCATTGCCCTCGTACATGTCGCAGATCACCCGCTTGCTCAGCGCCTCCTCGCAGGCGGCGGAGATGAGCGGGTAGGGCAACATCTCGGTGGCGAGCGCAGCCAGTCGGCGCACCTTCTGGTCGTAGCCCAGCGAGCCGTCCTGCACCAGCGCGCGAGCGCGAGCCTCGAACTCGTTGTCGCCAGAAACGTCGAGAGTCATGGTCACACCGTACGGACGCTGACACCCGCCGTGCAGGGCCGAAGGTCGGTATGGTGCCGGCACGGCTTCCCCACCGGTGTGCGCATCGGAGCCCGGAGGAAGCCATGCCCGACGTACGACAGTTGCTCGCCGACGCAGGTGGCCCCAACCCTCGGCTCGCGCTCGCCTCGGTGAAGGCCCTTGCCGACGAGCTCGACTGGCTGCTCGTGCGAGCCGTGCACCTGGCGCGGGCCGAGCACTACGACTGGGCTCGCATCGGCCGGCTGCTGGGGGTGTCGCGACAGGCGGCACGGCAGCGCTTCGAACGACTTGCACCGCTGGTCGGCCCGCTGCCGCCACACGTGAGGGGCCGCACCCCCTGGCAGCAGCAGCACGCGGCGATCATCGAGTCGGGTGCGGATGCCCGCCGCCGCCAACGGTTCGAATCGTTCGCCGACGACGGCCACGACGTCGAAGCCTGGTGAGGCGGCTCTGGTTTCGGCCCGTCTCCGGGGGGCGGGTGCTGAGCAGATGACACTGGCGGCTCGCCGCGACCTGCAACCTGCGAACCCCTGTCCAACCCGTCTCGGCCCGCCCGCGCCCGGGCCGCCTCGTCACACCCCTGGCGTAGCCTGCACGCATGGCCGACCATCCGGTGCTCGAGGGCTTCTCGCCCGCCGTGCGCGAGTGGTTCGCCGCGTCGTTCCCCACCCCCACGCCACCGCAGATCCAGGGCTGGCCGGCCATCCGCAGCGGGCAGCACACGCTGGTCTGCGCACCCACCGGTAGCGGCAAGACCCTCACCGCGTTCCTCTCCAGCCTCGATCGCCTGGTCACGCCGTCTGCATCGCCGGTCGATCCCAAGGCGCGCACGCAGGTGCTGTACATCTCCCCGTTGCGGGCGCTGGCGTTCGACATCGAGAAGAACCTGCGCTCGCCGCTGATGGGCATCCGGTTGGCGGCCGAGCGGCTCGGTGTGCCGTTCGTCGAGCCCACAGTGGCCATGCGCACCGGCGACACCTCGCCGAAGGATCGCCAGGCACTGGCCCGGCGCCCGGTCGACCTGCTCATCACCACACCCGAGAGCCTGTACCTGATGCTCACCAGCGAGGTGCGCAACACGCTGGTCAACGTGCACACCGTCATCATCGACGAGATCCACGCGATGGCCACCACCAAACGAGGGGCGCACCTCATGCTCAGCCTCGAGCGGCTCGAAGCACTCACCGTGCGCCCGCCGCAGCGCATCGGCCTCAGCGCCACGCAACGGCCGCTGGAAGAGATCGCGCACTTCCTGGGTGGTCACAGCGTGGGAGTCAACGGCGCAGCGGGCCCGCGCCGCCCGGTCACCATCATCGACTCGGGCATCCGCAAGCCACTGGAAGTCGAGGTGGTGGTGCCCGTCGACGACATGGGCGCGATGGGGCAGGTGACCAACGAGCTGCGCAGCGGGCCGGCGCAGGCCGCCTTGCAGGGCCAACGCAGCAGCATCTGGCCCAGCATCTACCCGCGCATCCTGCAACAGGTGCTGGCGCACCGCAGCACCATCATCTTCTGCAACGGTCGCCGCCTCACCGAGCGGCTCGCGGCCCGGCTCAACGAGCTCGCTGCCGAGGCAGGCGTCGACGCAACCGGGGCCGCCGGGGTCGCGGGCGACCTGGTGAAAGCGCACCACGGGTCGTTGGCTCGCGAGCAGCGGGTAGTCATCGAAGACCAGCTCAAGCGCGGCGAGCTGCGCGCCATCGTCGCCACCAGCAGCCTCGAGCTGGGCATCGACATGGGCGCGGTAGATCTCGTCATCCAGGTCGAGTCGCCCGGCGCTGTATCCCGAGGTCTGCAGCGCATCGGGCGTGCCGGCCACAGCGTCGGCGAGCCCAGCAAGGGCACCATGTACCCCAAGCATCGCGGCGACCTGCTGGAGGCCGCGGTGGTGGTGCGGCGCATGCGCGAGGGCCTCATCGAGAGCAGCCGCTTCTTGCGCAACCCACTCGATGTGCTGGCCCAGCAGATCGTCGCGCACGTGGCGATGCAGCCCGATCTGCCGGTGCACCAGCTGAGCGCGATGGTGCGCGGTGCCGCCTGCTTCGCCGAGCTCAGCGACGAGCTGCTGTACAACGTGCTCGACCTGCTGTCGGGCCGCTACCCCAGTGAGGAGTTCAACGAGCTCCGCCCGCGCCTGGTGTGGGATCGCGTTGCCGGCACGCTGCGTGCGCGCGACGGCAGCAAGCGGTTGGCCATCATGAGCGGTGGCACCATTCCCGATCGCGGTCTGTTCGGGGTCTTCCTGCCCGACGGCACGCGCGTGGGCGAGCTCGACGAGGAGATGGTCTACGAGAGCCGGCCTGGCGAGACCTTCCTGCTCGGCGCCAGCACCTGGCGCATCGAGGACATCACGTTCGAGCGGGTGGTGGTCACGCCCGCTCCCGGTGAGCCGGGGAAGATGCCGTTCTGGCACGGCGATCGACCCGGCCGGCCACTCGAGCTGGGTCGCGCACTGGGCGCGTTCCAGCGCGAGGCGCGTGCGCTGCCTGCCGAGGGTGCGCTGGCGTCGCTGATGGCCGACTATTCACTCGATGCCCTGGCCGCGCACAACGTGCTGCTCTACTTGGAGGAGCAGGCGCAGGCCACGGGTGCGGTGCCCGATGATCGCACCATCGTGGTCGAGCGCTTCCGCGACGAGATCGGCGACTGGCGGGTGTGCATCCTCAGCCCGTTCGGTGTGCCGGTGCACGCTCCGTGGGCGATGGCCATCGAGCGCCGGTTGCTCGAGCGCTACGACATCCCGGTGGAGACGATGTACACCGACGACGGCATCGTGCTGCGCCTGCCCGAGGCCGCCGACGAGCTGCCGTTGGCCGATCTCATCATCGACCCCGACGACATCGACGAGCTGGTGATGGCGTCGCTGCCGCAGACGTCGCTGTTCTCCGCCCGCTTCCGCGAGTGCTCTGCGCGGGCGCTGCTGCTGCCTCGCCGGCGTCCCGACCAGCGCACGCCGCTGTGGCAGCAGCGCCAGCGGGCGGCCGACCTGCTGGCCGTCGCGTCGAAGTACCCCACCTTCCCGATGCTGCTGGAGACGTCGCGCGAGTGCCTGCAAGACGTGTTCGACCTGCCTGCGCTGCGCGAGGTGTTGGGCCAGTTGCGCAGTCGGGCCATCAGGGTCGTCAGCGTCGACACCGCCAAGGCGTCGCCGTTCGCCCAGAGCCTGCTGTTCAACTGGATCGCCGCGTTCATGTACGAAGGCGACAGCCCGCTTGCCGAGCGTCGTGCCGCGGCGCTGTCGCTCGATCGCGATCTGCTGCGCGACCTGCTCGGCGCCGAGGAGCTGCGCGAGCTGCTCGACCCCGGGGCGCTGGCCGACCTGGAGCTCGAGCTGCAGTTGCTGGCCGACGGCCGTCGTGCCCGCAGCGCCGACGAGCTGCACGACGTGCTGCGCAAGGTGGGCGACCTGTCCGCGGCCGAAGTCGACCTGCGTTGCGAGGGCCACGAGAGCGCCACCTGGTTGGCATCACTGCTGCACGATCGACGGGCCATCCTCGTGTCGGTCGCCGGCGTCGAGCGCCACGTCGCCGCGGAAGACGCTGCCCGCTACCGCGACGCCCTCGGGTGCAACGTGCCGTTGGGCCTGCCGCGGGCCTTCACCGAGCCGGTGCCGCACCCGTTGGAATCGCTGGTGGGCCGGTATGCGCGCACCAACGGCCCATTTGTGGTGGAGGGGCTCGCCGCCCGGTTCGGCATCTCCATCGACCGTGCGATGGGGGCCCTCGCGGCGCTGGAGGCCGAGGGCCGCGTGGTGCGTGGCGAGTTCCGGCCGAATGGCAGCGGCCGCGAGTTCAGCGATGTCGATGTGCTGCGCCAGTTGCGCCGTCGCTCGCTGGCAGCGCTGCGCCGCGAGGTCGAGCCGGTCGAGCAGCCGGCCTACGCTCGCTTCCTGCTCGGCTGGCACAACATCGCGGGCGATCGCCGTGGGCTCGATGGCCTGGTGGAAGCGCTCGGTCAGTTGCAGGGCGCGGCGCTCGTGGCCAGTGCGTTGGAGACCGAGGTGCTGCCGGCACGGCTTCGGTCGTATCGGGCCGCCGACCTCGACGAGCTGTGCACCGCGGGCGAGCTGGTGTGGGTGGGTGCCGGCGCCCTTGGCGCCAACGACGGTCGCATCCGGTTGTGCTTCGCCGATCAGCTGCCGGTGCTGGCGCAGGGTTGGGAAGCACCCGAGCCGCCGGCTGGTGCGCTGCACCACCTGCTGCGCGAGCACCTGCGGGTGCACGGCGCCAGCTTCTGGGGCGGCCTCCGTGCGGCTGCTGTCGGCGATGCCGCCGGTGCCACCGACACCGAGCTGCTCACTGCGCTGTGGGATCTGGTGTGGGCCGGCGAGGTCACCAACGACTCGCTCGCTGCGCTGCGGGCGCTGCTGGGCGGCAAAGGCTCGAAAGGCGGTCGGCCGGCTGGGCCCGTACGCGGGCGCCCGCGGCCAGGGCGGCTCACTCGCATCGGCCCCCCGTTGGGTGCCGGCCGCTGGAGCCTGGTGGCACCGTTGCTGCTGCCGGCTCCCTCGCTCACCGAAGCTGCACATGGCACCGCGTTGCAGTTGCTCGATCGCTACGGCGTGGTCACCCGCGAGGCGGTTCTGGCAGAGGGTGTGCGCGGGGGCTACGCGGGCGTGTACGGCGTGTTGAAGGTGCTGGAAGAACGCGGCCTCACGCGGCGCGGATACTTCGTCGCCGGTCTCGGCGCGGCGCAGTTCAGCCTGCCGGGCGCAGTCGATCGCCTGCGGAGCCTGCGCGACACCCCCGACCGCGAGCTGCACCCGGCCGACGCCGAGGCGCCGGTGGTGCTGGCAGCCACCGACCCGGCGCAGCCGTACGGTGCCGCGATTGCATGGCCGGCATCACCGGGTCGCCCCGCCAGGGCCGCCGGTGCGTTGGTGGTCTCGCGTTCGGGTGTGCCGCTGGTGTGGTTCGAACGGCGGTCGCATCACGTGGTCACCTTTCCTGCGGCGGCCGACGACACGGGGTGGGCCGAAGCGTTGGCCAGGCTGGTGAAGGACGGCCGTGCCCGCAGCGTGGAGGTGCGCAAGGTCGATGGCGAGCCCATCACGCCGGCGATGCCGGCGGCGGCGGCGCTGCAAGCGGCCGGTTTCGTCGAGGGGTACAAGGGCTGGTCCGTCCGCGCCTGAGCGCCGGCGAAGGGTACGGTCGTCGTCCATGCGCTTCGAGGATCGCTCCGTTCGTGGGCAGGTGGCCCGCCTGCGCCCGCTCGCCGTCGAGGTGCTGCGGCGGTACTCGATCGACGTGGCGGCGCTGCGGCTGCTGAACCACGGGTTCAACACCACGTTCCGCGTCGACACCACCGACGGCCGCCGCTTTGCCCTGCGGCTCAACGTGAACTCGCGCCGAACCGACAGCTTCATCGGTGCCGAGATGGCCTGGCTCGCTGCGCTCGCCGAGGAGACGGATCTGTGGGTACCGATCCCGCAGCGCACGCTCGACGGCGCGCTGCTCACCCACGTGCGCAGCCCCGACCTCGGCCGCGACCTACCGGCGGCACTGTTCTCCTGGTTACCCGGCCGCGACCTGGGCGACGACGCCTCCGACGTGCAGATGCGCGCTGTCGGCCGCGCGACTGCCGCGCTGCACGCGCATGGCGAAGGCTGGCGGCCGCCACCGGGTACCTCGCTGCCGCCGATCGACACCGCGCTGATGGACCTGCCGTATCAACTGGGCCACGATCACCCGCTGCTGTCGACGGCCGATCACCAGTTGATCGACGAGGCCTTCGAGCGAGTCCAGCGCCAGTACGACGCGTTGTTCGCCGGGGTCGACCGCCAGCCGCTGCACGCCGACCTGCACGTCTGGAACCTGAAGTGGCACCGCGGCCGGCTGGCGGTGTTCGACTTCGACGACAGCGGCATCGGTGTGCCGGCGCAGGATCTGGCGATCTCGGCGTACTACCTGCGCGACAACGCGGCGCAGGAGGCTGCGCTGCTGGAGGGGTACCAGGAGCTGCGCTCGCTGCCGCCGTTCACCAGTGAGCAGTACGAAGCGATGGTCGCCAGCCGCAACCTGGTGCTGCTCAACGACGTGGTCACCACCACCAATGCCGAGTTCCTGGCGATCCTGCCGCGGTACGTGCCGAACTCGATCGTCAAGCTGCGGGCGTACCTGGAGACCGGCGTGTTCCGCCACGACGTGCCGGGCCTGATCCCGCCACCGTGAGCGCGGGTGGACGACCCGGCCCGGCGCGGCCTCAGCCGGTGCGGTGGACGGCGCGCAGGCCGGCCCAGGCCATGTCGGCCACCTGCTGGCCCAGCACGTCGGGGTCGACCGTGTCGCCGCGCTCGACGAGGTAGCGGCTGACACCTTCGGCCAGGCCGACGAGGCCCTGCGCCAGCGTGCGCTGGTGCTCGGGTTCGATGTCGGCGGCGATGAGCGGAGCAATCGCCTTGGCAGTTTCGGCCGTGATGCGCCGAATGGTGGTGGTGCTCTCCTCATCGCGGTTGGCACGCGACCCGAACAGCAGCAGGAACGCGTCGTGATCCTCGGCCACCCAGCGGAAGTAGGCGCGGAACCCCATCTCGGTCTGTTCCTTGCCGTTGGCGGCGCCGGCGACGGCCTTGCTGACGGCGGTGCGCAGCCGGTTGCCGGCCTCCTCGAGCAGCGCCAGGTAGAGATCTTGCTTGCTGTCGAAGTGCTGGTAGAGCACCGGCTTGGTGACACCGGCAGCGTCGGCCACGTCGTTCATCGAGGTGGAGTGGAAGCCGTTGCGGGCGAACACCTGCACCGACACATCGAGGATCTGCTCCCGGCGGGCGGAAGCGGGCAGCCGCATGCTCATGTCGTTGGCTTCATGTCGTGAGCTTCAAGTCGTCGGCTTCGGTCGTGAGCGTCATGTCGTCGGTTCCATACGGGGTTACCAGAGGGTAACAAGCTTTTCGTGACGCTGAAACCCGCCCGCTGTGCCGGCGGTGGCCGACACGAGGCCGTTTCACAACCCGCGCTCGCGATCGTCGCGCTCGGCAGCCTTGACCGCGTAGCCGAGCACGATGGCCGGCGCCAGCAGGACGGAACCGATGATCAGCGACCCGATCACGATGGCCGAGACGGCACCGTTGAAGCTGACGGCGAACCCGATGACGAAGGTGGCGATGGCGAGCGCGTAGAAGAGGTAGCCGACGCGGTTGGCCAGCAGTGTGTACTTCGCGATCTTCTGCCGGCGAGCACGCACAGGATCGGTGGCGGATTGCCGGTGCGGTGTCGTGTGCGGTTTCGTGTGCGGAGTGGACATGGTTCGGCTCACAGACCCGGCGGCAGCAGCCGATTGACGTTTTCGAAGAAGAAGTAGAGCACGATCAAGAACGGAATGCACCCGACGATGAAGCTGACGTACAGGCGGTTGCTGGCCTTGCCGACGTAGTAGGCGCCAACGGCCACGGCGAGCAGCGCCAACCCCCACACGAGAGTGGGGACGATGGCGGCGGTGTCGTCGAACCAGCCGCCGCTGAAGCCGTCGTCGACCTGCGCCAGGTCGTCGGCCGCAGCGGTGTCGGTGGTGGCCACGGTCGTGGGTGCGGCGGCGGTCGTGGTGACCTCGTCGGCGGGCAACGTGTCGTCGGCGGGCAACGTGTCGTCGGCGGGCAACGTGTCGTCGGGTGAGGTTTCGGTGGGCGCGGTGTTGCTCGGCGGCGCCATCACCTGGTCGCTCAGTTCGGGCACCAGGAGCGCTTGCACCACCAATCGTTGCCGCGACGTGTACTCGGGGTGGCAGGTCGCGAGCGTGAGCGTGGCGATCGACGGGTCGACGGTGGGAATGACCTTCACGTACTCGCTGGGCTCCACGATGATGGTGCTGGTGACCGAGTAGGTGAAGGTGCCGGCGCCGCTGGCCATGATGACCGTGATCAGGTCGCCGGGCGCCAACTCGTCGAGATCGCCGAACGGGGCGCCGTGAGTGGTGCGGTGGCCGGCGATGGCGGCGTTGCCCAACTGGCCGGGCATCGGCGTTTCGACGAAGTGACCGGGCCCGTTCTGCAACTCGCTCTTGCCGATGCCCTGCACCACGAACCAGTCGAGGTCGATCTTGGGGATGAGCAGCTGGGCCAGCACGTCGCCGTCGGGAATGGGTGGGCCGTCGGGGGCCACCGGCACCGTGCTGCTGGTGACGACCGGCGCATCGACGGTGTCGTCGGTGACCGCAGTGGTGGTGGTGGTGGCCGGCGACGTGGTGGTGGATGCCATCAACCGCTCGAAGTCGCTCTGCAACGTGTTCTGCGCGCGGGCGGTCTGGATGCCGGTGCCCCACAGCTGGTAGCCGACGAAGGCGAACATCAGCAGCCCGATCACCACCAGCGTCTTGCCGATGCCGCCCACCACCCAACGCCAGTCGCGCGGTGGTGCCGGGCGCTGGAAGTGCGGCACCCGCCGAGGGCGCTGCACCTGTGGCCCAGGCGGGCCGATCGGGTCCCAGGGTTCGTCGGCGCCGCTGCTCACGGGACGTGACGCTATCCGCGGGCGCGATCCTTGAGTGGTCGCCCATCACCGGGCTCCATCACCGGCCCCCCGTCACCGGCCCCATCACCAGTCACGGGTGCCGGTGCCACCTTTGAACGGGCCGACGACCGTGGATGTGATCCACCCGCCGTAGAAGTTGCCCGGGTTCGGTTGCACACGCTCGTCGTCCACCCAGCACTCGTCGACCTTCTGCGCATAGAACGCAAGGTGATCGGTGATCGCCACGAACGGTGGCGTCGGGTGCGGGTAGCTCCAGGCCGCGTCGGCGACGTGGTCGAGCTGCCAGTACTGCGCTGACCCCTTCCACTCGCACCACGTCGTCGACGCGGAGGCCTGCAACCGGCTGAAGTCGATGTCGGCGGGTGGCAGGTAGAAAGCGGGCGGTTGGCTGGTCTCGAGCACTCGCAGTGCGGCCGAGCTGTCGGCAACGACGCGGCCGGCGTGCACGACTCGCACGCGACCGGTGAACGGCACGACCACCGGAGGCCGCGGGTAGTCCCACACGCTCTCTTGACCTGGGCCCGGTTCGATTCGCTGCGGTCGCATGCCGTCAGTCTCCCTCGTTCCGTTAGCGTTCTGCGGCGGAATGGAGCCTGCCGTTCAACCCACCGTGCGAGATGCCGTTCACCCTGCCGTCGCGCTGGTCGACGTGGTCGCGGTGCTGGGCAGCTTTCCGGCGTTGGCCGGTGCCTCGCTCACCGTGCAGCGCGGTGAGATCGTGTTGCTGCGTGGCCCCAACGGCGCCGGCAAGACATCGCTGCTGCGCCTGTGCGCGGGTCTGCTGCCGGTGGAGCGTGGCGCCGCCACCGTGCTCGGGTGCGATCTGGTGGCCGATCGCACGTCGGTACGCAATCGAGTGGGCCTGCTCGGGCACGCCAACGGCCTCTACGCCGACCTGACCGTGGCCGACAACGTGCGGTTCTGGGGCGCCACGGTGCGCGCCACCGACCACGAGATCGCTGCTTCGTTGCAGCGCATGGGCCTGGCGAATCGGTTGGCCGACGTGCCCGTCGGTCGTCTCAGCGCCGGGCAGCGGCGACGTACTGCACTGGCCTGCCTGGTGGCGCGCCGCGCCGAGCTGTGGCTGCTCGACGAGCCGCACGCCGGCCTCGATGCCGCCGGCCGCGACGAGCTCGATGCCACGCTGCGCGGTGCCGCTGCGGCCGGGGCGACGGTGATCGTGGCCAGCCACGAGCTGGAGCGTGCCGGTGCGCTGGCGAGCCGCGTCGTGGAAGTGGTCGGCGGCCAGGTACGAGAGCTCGAACGATGAGCACCTGGCGCATCGCTCGGCTCGTCGCGGCGAAGGATCTGCGTGTCGAGTGGCGCAGCCGCGTGGTCGTCAACCAGGTGCTGCCCTTCGCCGCGCTGGTCATGGTGATGTTCGCCTTCGCGCTCGACAACACCCAACTGCTCACTCGCGTGGCTCCCGGGCTGGTGTGGTTGGCCACGATGTTCAGCTTGGTGGTGATGGTGCAACGCAGCTTCGCCGTCGAGACGGCCGACGGTGCCCTCGACGCACTGCAGGTGGCCGGTGTGCGACCCGGCGGGATCTTCCTGGGCAAGGCGCTCGCGTTGGGCGCGCAGTTGGCTGTGCTGCAGCTGGTGCTGCTGGGCGCGGCGATCGTGCTCTACCGAACCGAGCTGGTGGCGGGCGGCATCGTGTTGTTGGTCACCACCTACCTGGCCGCGACCACCGGGCTGGCATTCGTCGGTACGCTCTATGGCGGTCTCGCTGCCGGGGCCAAAGGGCGCGAAACGTTGTTGCCGCTCCTGATGCTCCCGGTGGTGGCACCCGTTCTCATCGGTGCAACCCGGGCGACCGAAGCAGCACTCGGTACCGAAGGAGCGACACCCAGCGATGGTTGGCCGTGGATTGGCCTGCTGGCTCTGTTCGCCCTAGTTTTCGGTGTCGGCGGCACGCTGGCCTTCGGCTCGCTCATCGACGAATGACCGGATTCATGACCTCTCCCCGAAACTCGCCAGGCACCGTCGCTGTTCTCGATCGTGCACCCACCTCCACCACGTTCAGTCGGGTGCTGGGCATCGCGACGCTGGTCGGCATCGGCTGGCTGGTCGTCTTCGGCCTCTTCCTCTCACCGAACGATCGTGTGCAGAAGACCGGTGTGCGCATCATGTACATCCACGTGCCGTCGGCGTGGTTGGCGTACCTGGCGTTCGGTGTCACCGGCGTCAGCAGCCTGGCCTACCTCTGGAAGCGCACGCGCAGCCTGGCGTGGGATCGCGTCGCCGGCGCCAGCGCCGAGGTGGGCGTGCTGTTCATGGGCATCACGTTGGTCAGCGGCAGCCTGTGGGGTCGCATCTCGTGGGGCACCTACTGGACGTGGGACGCGCGCCTCACCACCACCGCCTTCCTGTTCGTCACCTACATCGGCTACCTGGCCGTGCGCGACCTCGGTGGCACCCACCAGCAGCGCGCCAAGCGCAGTGCGGTGCTGGCGGTGCTGGCGATGCTGGAGGTGCCGTTGGTGCACTTCAGCGTCACTTGGTGGCGGCCACTGCACCAGAACGAGACGGTGGAGAACGGCAAGCTCAGCGGGCTGATGCTGTTCACCCTGTTCGTCGGCCTCATCGCCTTCACCTTGCTCTACGTGTGGCTGGTGCTGCATCGCCAGCGCGTGCTCACCTTGCTCGATCAGGTCGACGATCGTGGCCTCGACGTGGCCATCGCCGAGCGCCGCAACGAGTCGGTGCCCTCGTGATCGCCATGCTCAACGCTCCCTACGTGATCGGCAGCTACGTGGTCACGCTCGGCGGCATCGCGCTGTACACCTGGCGGATGCTCGGCCAGGCGCGCACGGCCGCTCGCCAGGTGCCGCCCGAGGACCGCCCATGGACGTGAACGACCCGCACCTGAACGACCCGGCCCCGAACGACACGGCCCCGAACGACACGGTGCTGCGCCCGCGCGAAGTGGTGCCCACCGCGGCGCGGGGCAGGAAGAAGCCGTGGTTCGCCTACGGGGTGCTGGCACTCGCGCTGGTGGCCGGCGGTGTGTTCGTGGCCAAGTTCCTCACCAACGCGCTCGACTACTACTGCAACGTCGACGAGGTGGGCGTGAAGGACGGGTGCGACGTCGGCCGCAGCATCCGCATCCAGGGAGTGGTGGAGAAGGGGTCCGTCGCCGAGACCGGCTCGGTCACCAACTTCGTCGTCACCTTCAACGGGGTCTCCATGCCGGTCAACCTCAGCAGCGACCCCACCGGCCTGTTCCAGGAGTGCATTCCGGTGGTGGTCACCGGGCGGGTGGTGGAGAACACCGACGGTTCGCGCGTGTTCGAAGGTGAGGAAGTGCTCGTCAAGCACGACGAGAACTACGACAAGGAGAACGAGGCGCGCGTCGACAAGGCCAACGCCGAGGCCGACGCGTGTTCGGCCCGCACGTGACCGGCCCAGTCGTGAGCAGCCCGGCGGTGATCGGCACCGTGCTCGCCGAAGGAGCCAACGGCTTCATCGGCCATTCGGCGTTGATCATCGGGTTTGCCGCGTGCCTGTTCGCCGCGCTCGGGCTGGTGGCGGCAACCACCACTCACAACCCGCGGCTGCTGCGTGCGGTGCAGTCGTACGGGTGGTTGGCGCTGGTCGGTGCTGTCCTGGCCATCACCGTCATGGTGCGTGCCCTGGTCACTCGCGACTGGTCGCTCGCCTACGTGCAGAAGGTGGGGTCGTACGACACGCCGGCACTGTTCAACTTCACCGCCGTGTGGAGCGCGCTGGAGGGCAGCATCCTGCTGTGGTTGCTGCTGCTGGCCATCTACACAGCAGTCATCATGCGCCGCTACCGGCACCGCATGAACGACCCGATCGTGGCGTGGGCGCTGGTGGTGATGTTCGTCGTCACGGCCTTCTTCTTCTTCCTCGCACTCGGCCCCACCGACGCCTTCCGCGCCGCCGGCACGCCCGACTTCAGCCGCTGCTGCAAAGGCCCCAACCCGCTGTTGCAGAACCACGTGCTGGTGCTGTTCCACCCGCCCATCCTCTACCTCGGTTACGTGGGCTTCACCGTGCCGTTCGCGTTCGCGATCGCAGCGTTGGTCACCGGCCGCGTCGGCGAAGGCTGGTTGGTGGAGACTCGCCGATGGGCGCTGTTCGCGTGGGGCTTCCTCACGCTGGGCATCATCCTCGGTGGCTGGTGGAGCTACGAGGTGCTCGGCTGGGGTGGGGTGTGGGCATGGGACCCGGTGGAGAACGCCAGCTTCCTGCCCTGGCTCACCGGCACCGCCTACATCCACTCGGTGATGGTGCAGGAGCGTCGCGGCATGTTGCGGGTGTGGAACCTCAGCTTGCTGGTGGCCACCTTCTCGCTCACCATCCTGGGCACGTTCCTCACTCGCAGCGGCGTGGTCAACAGCGTGCACGCGTTCAGCGACAGCACCATCGGGCCGTACCTGCTGGGCGGCTTCGGTGTGGTGGTGGCGGTCTCGCTGGGGCTCATCGCGTGGCGTGGCGACCGCCTGCGATCACCCGGCGCGATCGACTCGCCGGTGTCGCGCGAGGGCGCGTTCCTGGCCAACAACGTGCTGTTCTCGTTGTTCGCGTTCGTCATCCTGCTGGGCACCGTCTTCCCACTGATCGTGGAAGCGAAGGACGACCGCAAGATCGCGGTCGGTTCACCGTTCTTCGACACGATGGCGCAACCGATCGGTCTCGTGCTGTTGTTCCTCATGGCGGTGGCGCCGGCACTTCCCTGGCGCAAGGCCAGCGCCGAGCTGCTGCGCGACCGGTTGTTTTGGCCCGCATGGTGCGGCGTGGCCACGCTTGCGTTCGCCGTCGCCGTCGGTGCCACCGGCTTCGCTCCGCTGCTCGCATTCGGGCTGGCGGGTTTCGCCGCCGGCTCGGCGTTGCGACAGCTGGTGCTCGCCACTCGTCGCCAGGGGTATCGCGGCCTGCTCGGGCGCACCAACGGCGGCATGATCGTGCACCTCGGCATCATCCTCATCGCGGTTGCGCTGGCGGCTTCCAACAGCTACACCCGTTCGGGCGAGTTCACGGTCGCCAAAGGCGAGACCATCGAGTTCGCCGGCCACACGTTCACGCTCGTCGACCTCACCGACTTCACCACGGCACGAGCGGTGGGCATCAAGGCCGAGATCTCCATCGATGGCGGCCAGGCCTACGCGCCGGCGATCAGCAAGTTCATCGCCAACGGCATGGATGTGGCAACGCCCAGCGTGAAGACCGGTGTCACCAAGGACATCTACCTCACGCTGGAGAACGGCTCGAAGCCCAGCACCGGGGTGGCCAAGATCAAGATCTTCATCAAGCCGATGATCGTCTGGCTGTGGATCGGTGGCGTGCTGTGCGCAGTGGGCACGGTGCTCGCCGCCTTCCCCGGCCGCCATCGTCGCCGACCCACCGATGCGGTGTCGGCAGGCATCGACCTCACCGATGCGCCGGTGGCGAGCCCGAAGGAAGTCGCCGATGTCTGAGCCCGGCGCTGATCCCGGCGCCGAGCTCGAGCTGGGCGCAGCGCCCTCGCGGCGCCGCATCGCTCCCATCATCGTGCTGGCCGTGGCCGCTGTGCTCGCCGGCCTGTTCTGGGTGCTGGCCGTCAGCAGGTCGGGCACCGCTGACGAGTTGGGCGTGGTCGACAGCCCGCTCATCGGCCGGCCGGCGCCGTCGTTGCGCGGCACCACCATCGACGGCGAGCCGTTCGACCTCGCTCGCCGCAAGGGAAGTTGGGTCGTGCTCAACTTCTTCCAATCCGACTGCGTGCCGTGCAAGGCCGAGCACCCGGAGCTGGTGAAGTTCGTCGAGCAGCAGGCCACGTTCGACAACGGCGCCGAGCTCTACACGATCGCGCAAGACATCGACAGCGAGGCCGACGTGCGCGCGTTCTTCGACGAGCGCGGCGGGGCGTGGCCGGCGCTACGCGACGAGGACGGTCTGGTGTACGTGTCGTTCGGCGTCTCACAGGTGCCCGAGACGTTCATCGTCGACCCCGATGGCGTCGTGCGCGTTCGCTGGGCGGGTCAGGTGGATGCCATCACGCTGTCGCAACTGGTGCAGCAGCAACGCGATCTGTACGAGGCGTCATGAGCCGGGCCGCATCGTTGAAGCGTTGGCCGGGCTGGGTGCTGCTCGTGCTGGTCGTTGCCGGTCTGCTGGCCGTGGGCAGCACGCGCGATGCCGGCGCCCGCACGCCGGAGGAGCGGGTGGAGGAGATCAGCAAGCAGCTCGCCTGCCCGGTGTGCAACGGGGAGACCGTCTACGAGTCGCGCAACCCGTCGTCGGCCAACATCCGCGCCGAGATCAAGGCGCAGGTCACCACCACCGATGCCACCGACGACGAGATCATCGCCTACATCGTGCAGCAGTTCGAGGCGAAGACCCAGCTGGTGCCCAAGGCCAGTGGCTTCGAGTCGTTGGTGTGGGTGTTGCCGGCGGGCGCCCTGGTCTGTGCCTGTGTGGGCCTGTTCTTCTCGTTCCGTCGCTGGCGGCGCAACGTCGACACCGTGCCCGACGACGAGGATCGGGCGAAGGTGGAGGCCGCACTTGCTGCCGAGCCCCTCACGGGGGTCGACGAGCCGTGAACCCCGACCGGTTGGCCGAGCTGGAGGAGCAGCGCCGGTTCCTGCTCAGCAGCATCCGCGACATCGAGCGCGAGCACGACGTGGGCGATGTCGACGACCACGACTTCCACGCGCTGCGCGACGGCTACGTGGCGCGCGCCGCGGCGGTGATGCGCGAGATCGAGGACGGCCGCAGTTCGTTGCCGCCGAAGCCGACGTCGCAGTGGTGGCGGCGACCAGCACTGATCGTCGGCACGCTGGCCGTTGCGCTTGCGCTGGGTGTGTTCGTGGCGCGCTCGGCCGGCCAACGCCTGCCCGGGCAGAGCCTCACCGGTGGCCAGGCGGTCGATGAGATCGCCGTGCAGCTGTCAGAGGGCCGGCGGCTGATGAACACCGACGCAGCCAGCGCAGCCGCTGCTCGCGCGGCCTTCGAGCGCGTGCTCGAGCTGGAACCCGGCAACGCCGAAGCTGCCACGTACAGCGCCTACCTGCTGGTGCTCGACGGCCAGCGCGCCGACGACCAGCAGATGGTGCAGGACGGGGTCGCCGGCCTGCAGGCAGCCGCGCTGCTCGACGAGTCGTACGGCGACCCGCACTGCCTGCTCGCCGTGGCGGGTGGCAACTTCCTCGACCCGCCCGACGAAGCGCTGGTCACCAGCGAGGGCGCTCGCTGCCTCGAGCTGAACCCGCCGCAGGAGATGGTGCCGATGATCCAGGGTCTGATCGCGCGCATCACCGGCGAGACACCAACCACCACCGGCGACGATGTTGCGACGCTGCTGGCACAGGCTGACGCCGCCCAGACCGCAGGCGAGTACGCCGACGCGCTGGGCCTCTACCAGCGGGTGCTGGAACTCGACCCGGGCAACCTGGCTGCGCGGGCCTACTCGGGGTACCTGGTCGCGCTCAACGGCCGCGATTCCGGCAACACCGACCAGGTGTCGCAAGGGTTGGAGCTGATGCAGACCGTCGCCGATCGCAACCCCGACTACGCCGACGCGCATTGTTTGCTGGCCCTCGCCAGCCACTACTTCGTCGACGAGCCCGACGATCAGCTGACGCAGACCGAAGGCGAGCAGTGCCTTGCACTCGACGCCCCGGCCGACGTGGTGCCGTTCGTGCAGACGGTGCTCGACGAAGTCGCCGGCGGCTGACGGCAAGCAGCTCGCCGCTCAGCCGACGACGGTGGCCGGGTCGCAGTTCGAGCCGCAGACCACGACCACGACGCGCTCGCCGGGCTCGGGCGTGTACGCACCGCTGTGCAGCGCAGCGAGCGCCGTGGCCCCGCCCGGTTCGGCCACCAACCGCAGGCGATCCCAGAGCAACCGCTGCGCGGCACGAATCTCGTCGTCGGTGACGGTGACCGAGGCCCCCACGTAGTGCTGCACGATGCTCCAGGCCACGCCGCCCAGCTGCTTGGCGCCCAGCGAATCGGCGGCCACCCCGGCCACGCTCACTTCCACCGGCGCGCCGGCCAGGCGTGCAGCGCGCAAGCACTGGCTGGTCTCGGGCTCGACGCTCACCACCTGTTTGCGACCGGCGAACCATGCGGCCTGCCCAGCGGTGAACCCACCGCCACCTGAGGCCACCAGCACCGTGTCGAAGTCGGTGCCGAGCGCGGCGAGCTGGTGCTCCAGCTCGCGGGCCATGGTGCCCTGCCCGGCCACCACATCGGGGTGCTCGAAGGGGTGCACCGCCAACGCGCCGGTAGCGGCCTGGCGTGCGGTGGCAGCGGCCTGCGCATCGTCGTAGAGCCCCTCGACCACGTGCACGGTCGCGCCCAGCGATGCAATTCGGTCGCGCTTCATGGCCGGGCTGCTCGATGGAACGAACACCTCCGCGCGCAGCCCCAGTGAGCGGGCCACGAATGCCAGCGCCGCGCCGTGGTTGCCACCCGATGCGGCGATCAGGCCGGCCGACGGTACGTGCGCGGCAGAGAGCACGCGATTGAACGCGCCGCGCGGCTTGAAGCTGCCGACGTGTTGCAGCAGTTCCAGCTTCAGCAGCACCGGCACGGGCAGGTCGAGATCGGATGCCGACATGCTGATCACCGGTGTCGTCCGTACGTGGCCGGCCAGCCGGTGGGCAGCAGCCTCGATGTCGGGCGGTGTGACCGCCGGAGCCGCAGCGGTCGTTCCGGTCGCAATTGCACTCATGCGCCGAGCCTACGAGTGCCACATCGGTGGCGATCACCACGGCGTGGGCCGGGCCCGCACTATTGTCGCGGCTCATGAGCACCCCGCCGCCCCCGCCCAACGTGCCGTCCGGCCCCGGCGGTTTCCAGCCGCCTCCCGGCTACCAGGCCTACTCGGGTCAGCCGATGACCCCGCAGGGCAACTCGGGCATGGCCGTCGCCTCGATGGTGCTCAGCCTGGTCGGCATCGTGCCCTGCTTCTGGGGTTTGCAGATCCCGGGCGTGCTGGGCATCATCTTCGGGTTCATCGGTCTCAAGCAGACCAAGGACAACGCGCGCAAGGGTCGCGGCATGGCCATCGCCGGTCTGGTGATCGGCATCATCCTGGTGGTCGTGGCCATCGCGCTGTGGGTCTACATCCTCACCAGCGACAACTGCGTGCGCAACGGGTCCAGCTTCACCTGCACCAGCGACTGATCGCTCAGGGCTCGGGTGGCGGCCAGGCGGTGGCCTCCACCACCTCGCCCTCGCCGTCGCGCTGCAGCACCCACACGCTGCCTTTGCGCCAGTTCGGCTCGCCCACGATGGTGCAGCCTCGCCGCTGCAACGCCGCCATGGTGTCGGGGATGACATCGCCGTGGCTGCACAGCACACTGCCGTCGGGCAGCTCGGCCAGCAGTGCCAACGCGCCCTTGAAACCCGTTGCCTCACCGAGGCGCTCGTCTTCGCGCACCGGCACGCGCAGCACCGACGACAGTGGTTGCACGGTCTGCAAGCAGCGTTCGTAGGGGCTGCTCACCAGCTCGCCGGTGGTGAGCCGCGCCAGCAGCCGGGCCAGCGAGTCGGCTTGCCGGCGACCCTCCTTGGAGAGCGGCCGCAAGCGGTCGTCGCCTTTCCAGACGGTGCGATCGCCGGCCTTTGCGTGGCGGACCAGGTAGAGCATCAGGCGCCGATGCTCATGACTCGCGAGTCGCCCGCATGTGGCGAGCCGACAACTGGCGCACGAACACGATGAAGACGGCCGATGCTGCCAGCGACAGCAGCCCACTGGCCGCGATGAAGAGCAGCTTGTCGTCGAGGTTCTCGGCGAGATCCTTCGTGGAGACGGTGGTGCGCACCCCACCGACGGAGCCGGAAAGGCCCAGCGAGACGCCGGCGGCGATGCCTGCCAACGAGAGACCCAGGTTGAGACCGACGAGCGGCGACACGGTGCGCTGCTTCCAGCTGGGGTCGCCGGGCGCTGTCTCGGGGTCGCTTGCCCTCCACAGCTCGCGCCACATGAAGAAGTTCAAGATGCCCAGCGTGCAGCCGCCGAGGAGGTTGACGGCGATGGTCTTGCCGGCGCTGAAGGCCTGCGGCTGCCGGCCGAGGACCGCATGGTTCTTCGCCAACCGGTAGGTCCAGATGATCAGGATGACCGCTTGCGAGATCGAAATGGCAGCTGCCAGCAACGCCACGCCCAGGTAGAGACCCAGCTTGTCGTCGAACTGCGACGACGAGATGCTGTCGTCGAGGAAGTCGCGCGCTGCATCGCGCAGGGTGAACTGCACCAGCAGCGTCACGACCTGCACCACCAGCGTGATGCCCAGCAAGGCGACCAGCCACTTCGTGAGGCCGCCGATGCGTTGGAAGTTGCCCTGCACCGAGCCGTAGCCGCCGTACGCGACGTAACCGGGGGGTGGGCTCATGTTGGGTGGGGGAGGGGGCAGGTGTGGGGGAGGCACGGCGCTCATCACCGCCCACCTTACGCGCCAAGTCGTCAGCCGTTCAGTGGTGCAGACTGTGCGCATGGGCTTCTTCGATCGCAACCGCGACCAACTGGTCGCCAAGGGGTACTCGCCGGCCCGCTTGCCCAAGGGGCAGTACCTCACCGATCGCTTCCCCGTGCTGCACGTGGGCGATGTGCCCACGTACGAGCCGGGCGAATGGAATCTCACCATCAGCGGCTTGGTCGATCACCCGTTCACCATCGGGCTCGACGAGTTGCAGGCGATGCCCTCCGTGTCGCTCACGTTCGACATCCACTGCGTCACCAAGTGGAGCAAGTTCGACACCACCTGGACGGGTGTGCGCGTGCGCGACCTGCTGGCGCGTGCGGGCGTGCAGCGCCGGGCCACGCACGTGCTCGAGCACGCCGAGTACGGCTACACCACCAACCTGCCGCTCGCCGACATCAGCACCGACGAAGCGATCGTGGCGTACGCGTACGAGGGCGAGCCGATCGAGCCCATCCATGGCGGCCCGGTGCGCATCGTGGTGCCGCACCTGTACTTCTGGAAGAGCGCGAAGTGGGTGCGCACGATCGAAGTGCGCGACAGCGATCAGGCCGGCTTCTGGGAGCGCAACGGCTACCACATGTACGGCGACCCGTTCCGCGAGCAACGCCACCGCGGCGACTGAGCGCTCACCGCGCTGTCCAGTCCGGCTGCCGGAGCGCTCTGTTCAGCAGCAGCGTGGCTCCGGTGCCGTCGGCGTTCATCATCCACAGCCCGAGTTCGGTGTCCGAGCCAGACCCGACGTATGCGTTGTAGACGATCTTCTTCCCATCAGGCGACCAGGCAGGGTTCGCCTCTTCGCCGGGTTGGGGGAGGGCGCGCATGCCGCTCCCGTCGGCGCCGAACACGAACAGGTCCTCGTACATCTCATCGGCAGCAAGGTCTTGTGCCCCTGTCGAGCCGCCGGCAACGATCTGTGTGCCGTCAGGCGACCAGGAGAACGAATAGAACGGCCGCGGCGCGGTGACGCGTGGCTGGGCCTCTCCGGTGTCCAGGCGGAAGAGGCAGATCTGCGAGGAAACGGACGTGGAGCAGTCGTAGACGACCTGCGTCCCGTCCGGCGACAGCGTGTACAGGTCGGTGAAGTCGGGTGGCGACAGCACGGCGACGCCGGTGCCGTCGGCCCCCAGCACGACCAGCTTGCCGTCCGTTTCGACGGTGATGTCTCCGTTGGGCAGCCACGCCGGATGGCTGGGCCACAGCGACTGGTCGCTGCTCTTCGGGGTCAAGGTGGCGCCGCCGGTGCCGTCGCGGTTGATGACGGCGAGTTGATAGTCGGTGGTGATGTACGCGATCTGCCGACCGTCGGGCGACCACGCTGGATTGGCGTCCTGGATCGCGCCGTTGCTCGTCAACACGCGTGCTCCTTGCGCATCGAGCAGGTAGATCGCGCTCGCCATGGTTGTGCCCGAGTCGCCCTCGACCTCGACCTCGACCATCCCTGCCAGCACGATCGTGCCCTCGAAGGCAACGGCAGGTTTCTGGGCAACCTTGTCCTCGCCACAGCTCACCATCGCCAAGAGAAGAATTGCTGCTCCCGCAACCCTCGTGCGGTTCCTCATCACGATGCCCTCCCACTGCTCGAGGTGGCCATCTCGAATATGCGCTGTGATGGTCGTACGGGCCAGAGACGAAGGCCCTTGCACGGTCCCGAGGACCCGCTCATCGGTCACGGGCGAGTCGAGCGGATCTGGTGCCGGGCGCGACGTTCTCGTGGTCGTGGTCGTTCTCCGCCTCAGCGGCGCGCGTCAGTTCACCTTGAGTGCCGCGCTGAAGATCTTCTTCGACTTCAGCTCGGTGGCGATGCGGCGGGCGATGGCCTGGAACGCCTGCGCGACCTCGCTCTCGGGGTGAGCGACGGTGATCGGGTTGCCGTTGTCGCCGCCTTCGCGCAGCTCGGGCACCAGTGGCAGCTTGCCCAGCAGGGGCACGCCCAGGTCGTCGGCCAGCGCCTGGCCACCGCCACTGCCGAAGATCTCGTACTGCGTGCCGTCGTCGCCGGTGAACCAGCTCATGTTCTCGATGATGCCCTTCACCGGCAGGTTCACCTTCGCGGCCATCGCCGCCGAGAGCGCGGCCACCTTCTGGGCAGCGGGCTGCGGGGTGGTGACGACGTACACCTCGGCGCGTGGCAGGTACTGGCTGAGGCTGAGCGCGATGTCGCCGGTGCCGGGCGGCATGTCGATGAGCAGGAAGTCGGGGTCGTCCCAGAACACGTCGGCCAGGAACTGCTCGAGCGCCTTGTGCAGCATCGGGCCGCGCCAGATGATGGCCTGACCTTCTGGCACGAAGTAGCCGATGGAGATGCAGCGCACGCCGTGGTTCTCCGGCGGGATGAGCATGTCGTCGATGACCACCGGGTCGCGATCGGTGCCCAGCATGCGCGGCACCGAGTAGCCGTAGATGTCGGCGTCGACGATGCCCACGCTGTATCCCTGGCTGGCGAGCGCGACGGCGAGGTTGACGGTGACGCTGCTCTTGCCCACGCCACCCTTGCCGCTGCTGATGAGCAGCGGGCGGGTCTTGTTGCCGGGCTCGTTGAACGGCACGGCCTTGCCCTCGGCGTGGCCATGGCCGCCCTGTGCCGGCGCGTGGCTGTGGCCGCCGCCCAGCTTGGCGCGCAGCTCCTCGCGCTCTTGGTCGGTCATCACCGTGAAGTCGAGCGTGAAGCCGGTGACGCCGGCGACCTGGGTGACCGCGCCGCCCACTCGGTTCTGGATCTCGTTGCGCAGCGGGCAGCCGGCGACGGTGAGCGCGATGAGCACACCCACCACCCCGTCGTCGCCGATGCGCACGTCGCGCACCATGCCCAGGTCGACGATGCTGCGGCGCAGTTCGGGATCTTCCACGGGGCGCAGGGCGTCGATGATCTGTTCGTGCGTGACAACGGGCATCAGGGTCTCCGATGGTCGGGCGGCGCAGGTCGCCGGCGGCGCGTCCGAATTACCACTACGCGCATAGGTAGAATATCGCCGTGCCCGCGAACTCGCCTTCCTTCACCAGCACCGTGTCGGCCATCACCGACGCGTTCGGCGACCCGACGCGTCGTGGCATCTACCTGTTCGCTCGCGAGGAAGCCGCCGGGGTCACCGCCACGCAGGTGGCCGAGAAGTTCGGCGTGCACCCCAACGTGGCCCGCCACCACCTCGACAAGCTGGCCGCCGGCGGCTACCTGGAAGTTGCCGTCGAGCGTGCCGAGGGCGCCGGTGCCGGGCGGCCCAGCAAGCACTATCGGGTGTCGGCCGATGCCAAGGTGGATCTCACCGGCGACGTGCCGGTGCACAGCGACGACCTGGTGCTGTCGCTGCTCGGTCGTGCCCTGGCCCTGTTGCCGCACGACAAGGCCGAAGCGATGGCGGAAGAAGTGGGCCAGGAGTACGGCCTGGCGATGGCCCAGGGCCTCACCGGCGCCGACCTGGCGGTGGGCCAGCGCAGCCTGCGCTCGGCCATGCAGGCAGTTGCCGATGCGCTCACCGCTCACGGGTTCGCCGCGCACGCCGACCAGCGCAACAACCAGCTGCGCATCGTCAACAACCACTGCCCGTTCGGCGATGTGGCCATCGAGCACCCGGTCATCTGTGCGGTCGACCGTGGGATGGTGAAGGGCATGCTCACCGCGCTCTACGGCGCCACCGACGTTGCCACCATGCAGTCGTTGCCGCAAGGCGACACGTTCTGCGCCACCTCCGTCTGACGGCCTCCCGCACCCGGCTCGGTGGTCGGAGGGCTGGCTGGGCCACGCCTCGTCCGTCTGTGTCACAACATGGACGGAACCCCGCTCTGTGCCGTGACCCAGTGCTCGCCGCGCCGATCAGCGTGCGGGTGTGGCAACGGATCGTCAGCTCAGGCCGGCGTGCGCCATCCGTTGGTCGTCGATCGGCTCGCTGTCGAGCGCGGCCAGCTCCGCTTCCAGCCAGGCCTGGGCCTGGGCATCGAGGTCGGCTCCGATCGGCTCAAGCTCGGTAGCCAGCCACTGCTCGGCAAGTCGTTCGTGATGCCCGGGTTCGTCGCCATTGCCCGCGCCGTCACCCCCGCTCGTGTCGTCGTCCTCGCTCGTCTCGTCACCGTCGGGTTCTGCCGGGTGCCGGCGCTTGGGCCAGAGGAGCATCACGGCGACCGAACCCGTAGCAAGCGCGACCACGATCGGTTTGCTCGCGAGACCGATGAGGCGACCGACGTGGGGCACGGCGTGCACCGGGCTGCCCATCACGTCGCCGTCGGTGGTGTGAAACGTGTCGGGTGTGGCGCGGTTGTCGCCCTGTGTCTCGTACGACCCATCGGGTCGGATCGAGCGAACGCGGTGGATCACGAGCATGCCGCCGGCGGGCTCGTCGGCCGGAATGTTGAACACGATGATGTCGCCGACCTCGGGGCTCGGGTTGTCCTTCACCATGATGGCTTCACCCAAGTGGAACGTGGGCTCCATCGATGAGCCCTGCACGACGACGAAGTGGGTGTCGCCGCCGAGAGAGGCCGGCCACAGGTACCAACTGAGGAGAAGGGAGGCAATGAAACCCGCGACGTTGAAGACTCTGCGAGCGAGTTGTCGGTGGGTTCTGAAGAGGGTCATGGCGCTCATGGGCTTGCAGGCTGCGTGGCGAGGAGGTTGCTGAAGCGGATGGTGGAGCCGGAGTTCCAGTACAGCCCCACCCGGGTCCCCCCGGCGAGTGTGGTCACCTGCGTTGCGGTGAGCGTGAAGCTGATTCGTAGCGTGCCGTTGACCGAGACCGTGATCGCGGTGCCGTTGCGAGTGATGCGCACCACGGCCGTGGCGCCGATGGTGGCTGTCGCAGAGGCGAGTGTGGTGATGGTGCCGCCGTTCACCAACCGCAGTTGCACCGTGCCCGGCCCCGACAGCGCAGCAGCGAGATAGATGCGAGTTGCGCCGGTGTGGTTGATCGCGACACCGGCGATGCGGCTGCTCCCGTTGGCGTTCAACACGGTGGCCTGGGCGCTGATGTTCGTCTGGCCCGTGGCGATGGTGGCCGTGGCATTGGAGGTGGCCGCCCGCAACTGTCCCGACGTGATCGACCACGTCCCGCGGTGCAACGTCCAGGTGAAGGCGCCGCAGTTCGCGGGAAGCTGCACGGGTCGGCTCGCCAGTGCCGATCCGGTGGCAGCAGCCCGCGAGAAGTCATCGCAGGTGAGCACTGCCGGCGCGAGGTTGCTGGCCGGTGCGTTGACCGCGGCCAGGCTCTTGGACGTGACGCCGCCGAGGCTGCTCGCGGACGCGGCTGTCAGCGCCGCCGGCACTGCAATCGCAGTACCGGCGGCGATGACCAGCAGCGCCCTTCGAATCGACATCTCGGCCCTGCCCGGGGATCAGCCCGAGATCACCACGGAGACACCGTCGACCAGGCCCGCTTCGACGGGGGTGCTGAGAGTGATCGAGAAGGCGTTGGTCGCGACGGTGATCGACGGCACCGCTTCCGTGGTGAGCAGCGTCGCGCCCTGGCGAAGGCTGACAGAGGCAGCCTTCGCGTTGCAGGCGGCATCGACAGCAGTGAAGTTCACTGCTGTGACCTGGTACTTCTGCACCGTCGCGTTGTACGACGTGGTGTAGCCGACGGTGATCCCGCCGGTGTCGCACGCGGCGACGACCGAATCATCCGAGCCCAGCGACCCGGCAGTGAGGCCACCCAACGTGGCCGCTGATGCGCCGGCGACGCCGGCGATCGATACGCCGGCCAGCAGCGCCAGCGCGATTCTCTTTGGATGCTTCACGAACCGTCCTCTTTCTTTGTGCGTTCGTGCGCAGTCGACCGCTCTGAGTGGTCGTGGCACGTTGCTGCCCGGGGTGGGTAGCAGTAGTCCATCGGCAACTCCTGGATGGACTTGAGGATCTGATCCGGAATCTCAGAATTGGGCGAATCGCTCGCCGATCGGCAGCACGTGTCTTGACGATCGCGGCGTCGCGGCTTGACGGTCGTCGGTTGACCGGCCGTTCTCGACGCAACGGGCGCTACTGGCGCAGCTGGGCGTACTCGATGACTCGGTGCATCACGGCAGTGCCACCATCGGGTGCGGCATTCGTGCTGGCCACGCTGCCGCAGGTGAACGGCGGTTGCGGGTCGTACTCGATCATCAGCTGCGCGGCTTCGGCGGCGGTGCGGTCGACCAGCAGCTCGACGAGGCGCAGCGCCATGTCGATGCCGCTGGAGACGCCGGCAGCGGTGATGATGCGCCGGTCGAGGTGCTCGACCACTCGATCGGCGACGGCGGTGGCGCCCTGTGCTTCCAGTTCGGGGTAGCACGCCCAGTGCGTCGTGGCGGTGAGGCCGTTCAGCAGGCCGGCGGCGCCGAGCACGATCGCACCGGTGCACACCGAGGTGGTGTACTTCGTCGTGGCGTGTGCCGTGCGCACCCAGTCGGTGACGCGTGCGTCGTGCACGAGCGGGCGGGTGCCCACCCCACCGGGGAACACGATCACGTCGGGTGCGGGGAAGTCGTCGAAGGTGCCGTCGGCGGTGATGCCCAGGAAACCGTTCTCGCTGCGCACCTCGCCGCGCTGGTGGCTGATGAACGTGACGTCGATGCTGGGAATGCGCTGCAACACCTCGTAGGGGCCGATGCCGTCGAGGGCGGTGAACTGTGGGAACAGGGGAATGACCACTTGCAGGGTGCTCATGGGGGTCCTTTCGGGGTGAAGTCTGAAAGAGGAGGAACAGGGCTGTCAGGCGACCGTGCGGAATCGGCGCCGGTACGCGTCGGGGGCGACCCCGATGCGTCGTTGGAACGAGCGGCGCAGGGTCTCGGAAGTACCGAACCCGCATCGTGCGGCGATCACGTCGAGCGTGTCGCCGGTGGTCTCCAACTCGCGACGGGCGGCCTCCAAGCGCACGCGCTCCACGTAGCGGCCGGGCGAGTCGCCCACTTCCTCGGTGAACACGCGGCTGAAGTGGCGCTCGCTCATCGCCGCCGCTGCGGCCAGCACCGGCACTCGATGGTCGCCGCCCGGTGCCGCCTCCACCAGCGCCTGCACCGCGCGCATCGTCGATCGTTCGGCTCGCGGCGCCCACACTGGCGCCGCGAACTGGGTCTGGCCACCGGGTCGGTGCAGGAACATCACCAACCAACGGGCGACGGTCTGAGCAACGGAGGTGCCGTGGTCCTGCTCCACCAAGGCCAGCGAGAGGTCGATGCCGGCCGTCACCCCGGCGCTCGTCCAGATGGCGCCGTCGCGCACGTAGATGGGGTCGGGGTCGACGATCAGTGACGGGAACTCCTGCTGCAATCGCTCTGCCCGTGCCCAATGCGTGGTGACCCTCCGTCCGTCGAGCAGCCCGGCCTGCGCGGCGAGGAAGGTGCCGGTGCACACGGTGGCCACTCGCCGGCAGCGAGGTGCAACGGCGGCGATCCACGACATCAGCACCGGGTCGTGACGCGCGTCGAACACGCCCCACCCACCGGCCAGCACCAGCGTGTCGATGGGCTGCTCGGCGGTCGGCTCCGGCAGCGCAGCGGTTGCCACGCCGAGCCCGCTCTCGCAGGTCACTGCACCGCCGGCGGACGACACCAGCGACACTCGGTAGCCACCACCTGCGCCGCGAGCACCGTGCGCCCCGCCCTGCACGACCTGCGTGGCCGACGAGAAGACCTCGAACGGGCCGACCGCGTCGAGCGACTGCATTCCCGGAAAGCCGACGATCACGACGTGGCTGAGTTCGGTGACAGGAGTGAGCACCACCTCAGCCTGCACCCGTGCCATCGTGGCGTCAATGCCATGATCCCCACTCTTTCGGCCACCACGGCTCGTGGCGGATCACGGGTACCATGTCGACGCTCTCCGTCAACACCCGAAAGGACCGTCGTGGACGTACGCATCAGCGTCACCCAAACCTCCCGCGAGATCAGTCTCGAGCTCGCCGACGATCTCGATCGCGCCGTCATCAAGTCGAAGATCGAAGCCGCGCTCACCGGTGCCGTCGACGTGCTGTGGCTCACCGACAAGAAGGGCCGCGACGTCGGGGTCTCCGCCGCCAAGATCGCCTTCGTCGAGCTCGGTGCGGCCGAGGGCGAGCGGCGCATCGGCTTCGGCGGCTGAGCGAGCGCTCGCGATGAAGGGCATCATCCTTGCCGGTGGTACCGGGAGCCGGTTGTGGCCGATCACCCGCGGCGTCAGCAAGCAGCTGCTGCCGGTGTACGACAAGCCGATGATCTACTACCCGCTCAGCGCGCTGATGCTGGCGGGCATCCGCGATGTGCTCATCATCACCACTCCGCACGAGCAGACCGGCTTCATCACGCTGCTGGGCGATGGCAGCCAGTGGGGCCTCAACCTGCAGTACGCCGTGCAGGAGACGCCCAACGGGCTGGCGCAGGCGTTCGTCATCGGGGCCGACTTCGTGGCCGGCCAGCGCAGCGCGCTGGTGCTGGGCGACAACATCTTCTTCGGTCACGGCCTGGTCGAGCTGATGCAGTCGGCGCGCGATCGCGAGCAGGGCGCCACCGTGTTCGGCTACCGGGTGCACGACCCCGAGCGCTACGGCGTCGCCGAAGTCGACCGCGACGGCAAGGTGCTGAGCATCGAGGAGAAGCCCGCCAAGCCGCGCAGCAACTTCGCGGTCACCGGGCTGTACTTCTACGACGAGCAGGTGGTCGACATCGCCGCCAACCTGGCGCCATCGCCGCGAGGCGAGTACGAGATCACCGACATCAATGCCGAGTACCTGCGGCGCGGCCAGCTGCACATGGAGCTGCTGGGGCGCGGGTACGCCTGGCTCGACACCGGCACCTACGAGTCGCTGCTCGAGGCATCGCACTTCGTTGCCACCCTCGAGAAGCGGCAGGGCCTGCAGGTGGCCTCGCCCGACGAGATCAGCTTCGCCGCCGGCTGGATCGACGCTGCCCAGCTGCGCAGCAACGCCGAACCGATGGCCAAGAACCCATACGGCCAGTACCTGTTGCGGCTCGCGGGCGAGGGTCCGCAAGCGTGACCTCCGCTCGTTGGGGAGGCCGGCGATGACCGGCCTGCTCGATCGGCAACTGCTGTTCGTCAGCGGCAAAGGGGGCACCGGCAAGACCAGCGTGGCGGCGGCACTTGCCGAACTTGCCGTTCGCCAGGGCTTGCGCACGCTCGTCTGCGAGATGGATGCCAAGGGGGCGCTGGCCGCCACGTTCGAAGTGCGTGAGCTGAGCTTTCAACCCACTGAGGTGCAGCCGGGCCTGTTCGGCATGGTGATGAACACCGAGGACTCGTTGAAGGAGTACCTGCGGCTGTTCATCCGCATTCCACTCGTCGGCCGCATCGGCCCGCTCGCTCGCACGTTCGACTTCGTGGCCGATGCCGCGCCCGGCGTGAAGGAGATCTTGGCCATCGGCAAGCTGTGTCACGAAGTGCGTGAGCGGCACTACGACCTCGTCATCGTCGATGCCGAAGCGAGCGGCCACATCGTTGCTCAGATCGATGCGCCGCGTGCCATCCGCGAACTGGTGCAGGTGGGCATGGTGCGCGACCAGACCGACTGGATGCTCGACATTCTCGGCGACCGCGAGCGCACCGGGCTGGTGGTGGTCACCACACCGGAGGAGATGCCTGTCATCGAGACCATCGAGCTGGTCGACAAGGTGCAGGCAACCACCGACGTCGATGTCGCTGCGGTCATCGCCAATCGGGTGCTGCCGCAGTGGTTCTCGGCGCAGGATCGCGAGGTGTTCCAGGCGTTGCTGGCCCCCGTGCCACAGGCCACCCTGGCCGGGGTCGCCGGGCCGAAGGTGGCGACGGTGTTCCAGGCCGCTTCGTTGGCACAAGCTCGTCGCGACGTGGCCGTCGACTACCTGCAGCGGCTGCGCGACGGCGTCGATGCAGCCGTGCCGATGGTGCTGCTGCCCGAACTGTTCGCGCGAGCGGGTGGCCGCCGCGTGGTGTCGCTGATGGCCGATGCGCTGCACGAGGAACTGAGCTGATGGCCCGCACCGGCCGCCGTGAGATGGCCGAGCTGCTGAGCGCAAAGGAGATGATCGTGGTCTGCGGCAGCGGCGGCACCGGCAAGACCACCATCGCCGCCGCGCTCGGTGCGCAGGCGGCGGCCGTGGTGGGTGGCCGGGTGCTGGTGCTCACGGTCGACCCCGCTCGCCGGCTGGCCACCGCTCTTGGAATCGGGTCGTTCGGCAACACGGCCGTGCGGGTGCCGCCGCAGGCGTTCGTCGAGGCCGGGCTGGAGTGCCGAGGTGAGCTGTGGGTCGCGATGCTCGACACGAAAGCCGGCTGGGACGAGCTGATCCGTCGCCATGCGCCTGATGCGCAACTGCGCGACACGGTGCTGGCCAACCCGCTGTACCGCAACATCACCGGCCGCTTCGTCAACAGCCACGACTACCTGGCGATGGAGCAGCTCTACGACCTGCACGCCTCTGGTCAGTACGACCTGGTGGTCATCGACACGCCGCCGTCGCGCAACGCCCTCGACCTGCTCGACGCGCCGGGCCGCATGCGCGAGTTCTTCGGCAGCCGTCTGCTGAAGTGGCTCACCGTGCCGTACCGGTCGCGGCTGTTCACGATGGCGTCGAAGCCGTTCTACCAAGTCGCCGACCGCATCCTCGGTTCGCGTTTCCTGCACGACATCGCCGAGTTCTTCGTGCTCTTCCAGACGATGGAAGCCGGCTTCGTCGCTCGCGCCAAGGAAGTCGAGCGGCTGCTCACCGACGACGGCACATCGTTCATCGTGGTCAGCACGCTCGAGGCGGCGCCGGCTCGTGAAGCTCGCTACCTCGCCGAAGAACTGCAACGCCGCCGCATGCCGCTGGGCGCGCTGGTGCTGAACCGAACGCTGCCGGCTGCGGTGCGTCAGCCGGCAGTGGCCAAGGCGGCCGGCACGCTGGCTGCGGCGACCGGCGACCCGCAGCTGCTCGCCGAACTGGGCGCCGCCACCGGATGCGACGTCGCCTCCGTGCAGCACGTCCTGGCCGAAGTTGCCGCTCGCTTTCGTGACGTGACGGTGGTGGCGGGACGCGAGGCGGAACGCCGGCGGGAGCTGGAGGCCGTGGTGCAGCTCACCGTCGTGGTGCCCACCATGGCCGGCGACGTGCACGACCTGCCAGGTCTGCTGGCGATCGGAGAACACCTGCTGGGGAGCGGAAAAGCATCGTCGCCCTTGCCCGCGTGGCACACTTCGTAGCCATGGCCACGCTTGGCGAGCTCACACGGCAGCACACGCAACTCAATCGAGACGAAGTCGACCATCTGCAGCGCTTGATCGGCGAGTGGGGCTTGCTCGCCGACCTGAGCTTCGCCGACTTGCTGCTCTACGTGCCGGGTACCGATGGTACGTGGTACGTGGTGGCTCATGTCCGCCCGGCAACCGGCCAGACGATCTACCACTACGACTACGTCGGCACCGCCGCCGCCGGCCAGGAAGTGCCGTTGCTCTCGAAGGCGTACACCGACGGCGAGATCGTGGAAGGCGAACTGGTCGTGGAGGGCATGCCCGACCCCGTGCGAATGATGGCCGTGCCGGTGCGCGACGGCGACCATGCCATCGCGGTGCTCACGCGTGAATGGTCCAGCCGGTCCAGCCGGCAACCCGGCGAGCTGGAGCGCACCTACGTGGGCATGTTCCAGCGGTTCGCGTCGATGATCGCCGAAGGTTCGTTCCCGTTCCAGGGCCCAGTGGCGGATTCCAGTGCGGCCCCTCGCGTGGGCGACGGCGTGATGGCACTCGACGAAGAGGCGCGGGTGCGCTTTGCGTCGCCCAATGCCGTGTCGGCGCTGCACCGCGTGGGCATCGGCGCGAATGCGGTGGGCATGCGCCTGGCCGAGCTCGGTTTCAACGACAGCCCGGTGCGCCGGGCGTACGAGACCAAGCTGCCCGTGATCGAGGAGTTCGAGCAGACGTCCGATGTCATCCTGTTGGTGCGGTGCATGCCGGTGCTGGCAACCGGCGTGGGCCACGACAGCGCGGTCACCGGTGGCCTGTTGCTGGTGCGCGACGTCACCGAGGTGCGCAAGCGCGACAAGTTGCTGCTGTCGAAGGACGCCACCATCCGCGAGATCCATCACCGGGTGAAGAACAACCTGCAGACCATCTCATCGCTGCTGCGCCTGCAGGGTCGCCGGCTGAACTCGGAGGAAGCGAAGGCGGCCGTGGCGGAGAGCGTGCGCCGCATCCGCACGATCGCGCTGGTGCACGAAACCCTGTCGCGCGAGCCGGGCGACGACGTGGCCTTCCTCGAGATCGTTCGCCCCTTGCTGCGCCTGGCCGAGGAAGGGCTGCAGTCGCCCGACCGGCCAGTGCGGTTCACCGTGCAGGGTGAAGGCGGCCGCTTGCCCAGCACCATCGCCACGCCGCTGTCGGTGGTGCTCACCGAACTGCTGCAGAACGCCGTCGATCATGGCTTCCCCGAGGGAAGTGCCGGCGGCGATGTGGTGGTGGTGCTCGACAACCACGACGGCGTGCTCAAGATCCGCGTCATCAACGACGGTCGCAGCCTGGAGCCCGGCTTCGAGCTCAACAAGGCCACTGGCCTCGGCCTGTCGATCGTGCGCACGCTGGTGACCACCGAGCTCGACGGCACCATCACGATGCGCTGCGGCCAGCCGGACGACTTCGCCACGGTTGGCCTGGGCGATCACCCCAAGGGCACCGGCACCGTGGTCGACCTCACCGTCCCCGTCTGACCTGATCCCTCGCCCCTCGGCTGTACGTACAGCCGAGTGCAGGGTGGGCGGGTCAGACGAGGATGCGCTCGCGGCCGGCGATGCGGCGGCGCAGGGTGCGCCGCTCTTCCTCCGACGTGCCGCCCCAGATGCCCGAGTCCTGGTTGGTCTCGAGGGCGTAGTCGAGGCAGTCGACCTTCACCGGGCACTCGCCACACACCTCCTTGGCGCGATCGATCTGGACCAGTGCGTAGCCGGTGGTGCCCACCGGGAAGAACAGGTCGGGGTCGGTGTCGCGACAGATGGCATCACGGCGCCACGTGTAGTCGGCATTCGCCAGTGTAAGACTCGAGGCCGGGATGGTCACTTGGGGTCACTCCCATGGGATCGACGTTGATCGATGTGGATTGTGAGCGTTTTCACGTTCTGGCAAACGGTAGGTAACAATCGTGTGCATGGCAAGGGGCCAATAGTCCCGATCCATACTTCGTGGCGATGGGGGGTATCTATGGCAGAGGTGTCGCGGGTGCAGGTGATGGCTCATCGAGGGGCCAGTCGAGCCGAGCAGGAGAACACGCTGGCGGCGTTCCGGCGCGCTGGTGAGATGGGTGCCCACGCAGTCGAGCTCGACGTGCGACGCAGCAGCGACGGCGTGCTGGTGGTGCACCACAACCCGCATCTGACCGACGGTCGGCTGGTTGCCGCGACGGCGCATGCCCAGCTGCCGACCAGCGTCCCCACGTTGGGCGAAGCACTCGATGCCTGCGCCGGCATGTGGGTCAACGTCGAGATCAAGAACGACCCGGAGGAACCCGACTTCGACGCCACCGAGTCGATCGCCGACGAGACCCTGGCGCACCTGCTCGCGCGCAACGAGGACGATCGTTGGCTCGTCTCGTGCTTCCGGATGGAGACGGTGGATCGGTGCCGTGCCCTCGCACCGCAGATCAAGACGGCGTGGCTGTGCGTGCAGGCGCCGGAGGGCATCGCTGCCACGCTGGTGAAGAAGGGGCATCTGGCGGTGCACCCGTGGGTGAAGACGCTCACTCGCGACACGATCGATGCGTGCCACGCGGCCGGCGTGCAGGTGAACACGTGGACGTGCGACGACCCCGCACGCATGGCCGAGCTCATCGAATGGGGCATCGACGGCATCTGCACCAACGAGCCCGACGTGGCACTCGGCGTGCTCGGCCGCTGAGCACGCGGCGCACGGCTCGTGGCGGCCGGCGTCAGGGCGTGAGCTGCGGCCGTACCAGGCGCACGGCGTCGGGCACGTGCGTGAACTCGAGTCGCTTCGTCTCGCCCAGGTAGTCGCCGTCGAGCTGGTAGGGGAACGGCGTCTCGTGGGAGATGGTGAGCGAGCGCAGGTCGGTTTGCAGGTCGAGGGTCTTGCTGGCCTTCACGCCGCCGCCACGCAGGGCGCCCCCCAGGCCGCCGAGGATGGCGCCCACCTTCATCGTGCGAAAGGTGATGGCCACCAACCCGCGGTCGAACGTGGCTGCCGGGCTCAGGTCGAGCGGGCGGTTGCCCAGGTACGTGTACGGGTTGGTGTTGAGCACGATGGTGAAGAAGCCGTCGTCGACCGGCGCCGCGGCGCCGCAGGCGACGGTGAAGTGCGGCTGCTTGCGGTCGTAGTTCACGGCCCACGTGCGGGCCGCGGCGTAGATGAACAGCGGGTGGCCGAGCCAGCGTTTCATCGAGGCCCGCCGCTCGACCTCCTTCACCACGGCTGCGTCGTACCCGACGCCGGTGTGGAAGCAGAAGTAGCGACCGTTCACCTTGCCGAGGCCGATCGGTTCGATGTCGCGAGCAGCGATGCCGGCGGCCAACAGCTGCACGGCGGCGACCGGGTCGTTGGGCATGCCCAGCGTTCGGGCGAACACGTTGGTGCTGCCGCCGGGAAGCACCCCCAATGCCGTGTCGGTGCCGGCGACCCCGGTGGCCACTTCGTTGAGCGTGCCGTCGCCGCCGTAGCCGATGACCACGTCGACACCTCGCCGCGCCGCATCTTGAGCGAAGCGGGTGGCGTGGCCGCGACGGTTGGTCTCCACGACCTCGACCGTGTTGCTGCCGGCCGGGCCGCTCTGTGACAGGGCGCGGTGAACGACGACCGTGTTGCGGGCCGTCACCGACGACGCAAAGGCGTTCACCACGAGCAGGATCCGCACCTCACGGACGGTACAGGCTGGCGGCGACGCCAGGGAAGCGGTCAGCGACATGGCCGGCCGTCGCCCGCCGGGCGACTCGCTCGTGCCAGCCGGTCGAGTCGCTTTCGTCCGCCGGTTGGGTCATTGCCGTACCGACCGGTAACAATGGCGAGCATGAACGTGATCGTGTGCGTCAAGCAGATCCCCGACCCGGCCACGCCGGGTGCGCTGGGCTCCGATAACACCCTCAAGCGAGATGGCAAGCTCATCCTCGACGAGTCCGACAGCTACGGCGTCGAAATGGCGCTGCAACTGGTGGATGCCGCCGGTGGTGGCGAGGTGAGCCTGGTCTCCATGGCCCCCAACGGCGAGGTGTCGGGCATGCGCACGGCGCTCGCCATGGGTGCCGCCAAGGGCACCTTGGTCTCCGACCCGGCGCTGCAGGGCAGCGATGCCCTCACCACCGCCAAGGTGTTGGGCGCGGCCATCCAGAAGATGGGCGGCGCCGACCTCATCATCGCGGCCACCGAGAGCAGCGACGGCTACACGGGCACCGTGCCCGAGCAGTTGGCCGAAGTGCTCGGCCTGCCGTCGGTCACCTTCGCCAAGAAGGTCACCATCTCGGGCGGCACGCTCGAAGCGCATCGCCAGACCGAAGATGGGTACGACGAGGTCACCTGTGCGCTGCCCGCTGTCATCAGCGTCACCGCCGGCGTGGTCGAGCCTCGCTACCCCAGCTTCAAGGGCATCATGGCTGCCAAGGGCAAGCCGATCGACACGGTCACGGCCGCCGACCTCGGGGTCATCTCGGTCGGTTGGGCTGGTGCCGGTCAGAGCATCGTCAGCGTCACGCAGGCCGAGGCCCGCGCTGCCGGCGAGATCATCGAAGACGACGGTGAGGGTTTCGCCAAGATCGTGGCGTACCTCGAAAACTTGAAGGTCATCTGAGGAGCACCGACATGAACATCTGGGTTTTCTCACAAGAAGCAAGCGGCGCCCCCACCACGGCCACGCTGGAACTGCTCACCAAGGCTCGCACGCTGGCGGCGAGCGTGGGCGGCAACGTCACCGCATTCGTCGGTGGCGACGCCTCGGCCATTGCGGGCTCGCTCGGCGAGCACGGTGCTGCGAAGGTCTATGCCACCGGCGACCTGGGCGGCAAGCTGCCCGGTGCGGCCGTGTCGGCGGCGATGAAGGCCGTCATCGACGGTGGCGACACGCCCGACCTCATCATGTTCCCGCAGACCACCGAAGGGCGCGACATCATGAGCCGCCTGTCGGTGAAGCTCGACCGCACGGTGCTCACCAACAACGTCGACATCACCGTCGACGGTGGTGCAGTCAGCGTCACCACCCCCATCTTCGGCGGCAACGTGCTCGTCAGCACCGCCTTCTCCGGCGCTGGCCCGTTCCTCGCGGCGTTCCGCCCGAAGAGCTTCGTCGCCGAATCGGCCGGTGGCGCTGCTGCCGCCATCACCGCTGCGCCCGTGCCCGAGCTGGGTGCCACCGGTGCCGCGCAGGTCACCGCCGTGCACGTGGAAGCCACCAGCGGCCCGAAGCTCGACGAGGCCGCCATCGTGGTCTCGGGTGGCCGTGGCCTGGGCGAGGCTGCCAAGTACGAGATGGTCGAGGCATTGGCCAAGCTGCTCAACGGCGCCCCGGGCGCTTCACGAGCCATCGTCGACGCCGGCTGGGTGCCGTACAGCTACCAGGTCGGCCAAACCGGCAAGGTCGTCAAGCCGGGCGTCTACATCGCGTGCGGCATCTCCGGCGCCACGCAGCACATGGTGGGCATGAAGGGCTCGAAGAACATCATTGCGATCAACAAGGACAAGGAAGCCCCCATCTTCGGCATCGCCGACCTGGGCATCGTGGGCGACGTCCACAAGGTGCTTCCGAAGCTGATCGAGGCGTTGCAGAGTCGCGGCTGACCGAGCAACACCGGAACGGATGAAGGCGGCCCGCAAGGGCCGCCTTTCGCCGTTCTGGCCGCACAGCGCGGCGTGCGGCAGATCGCCGGCGGCTCAGACGAGCGGCCAGGGGTAGCGGCGGCCGCTGTTGTCGACCGGGAACACCCGATGCTCGGTCACCCACTGGGCGCGCTCCTGGATCGCTGCTGCTTCCTCGTCGTGGAGCAGCGCCGCGACGTCGAGCGGCACGTGATCGGCGATCTGCGCGGCGATGGTGAGCAGTTCGCCCGTGACGGCTTCGCCGCCGAACTCCCACACGACGGTGCGCAGCTTGAACTCGGCGGCGAAGCAGAGGCCGTGATCGATGCCCCAGATGTGGTCGTCGGCGTCGATGAGCACGTGCCCGCTCTTGCGGTCGGTGTTGTTGGCAAGGATGTCGAACAGTGCCACCGGCCGCAGCAGCGGATGGAGATCCTCACGGTTCTCGTAGATGGTGAAGTAGTGCTGCTGGTGGTCGGCTTCCACGAACCACTGCAGGCTGCCCTCGCCCAGTGGGCCGTCGCGGATGACGGTGGGCGGCACCAGGTCGATGCCCATCGCCTCGCTGAGCCGGTAGGCGGCCAGCTCGCGCCGGTGCAGGCCCGGCTCGAAGTCCCACAGCGGCCGCTCGCCGCGCAGTGGTTTGTAGATGGCCTGCCCCACCTGCTCGCCGGCGAGTGACAGGTTGACGAGGAACGTCGCGTTGCTGCTCCACGGCATCCGGCCCTCGATGTCGACGTCGGCGGTGGCCAGCAGTTCGAGGTGGCGCGCCGATGGTGGCAGTGGGTGGTCGGTCATCGGCTAGTTCATCCGCACGCAGAGGTGGCCATCGGGGTTGATCGGGTTGGCGCACCAGATGCAGGCAGGTCGCCCGGCAGCCACGATGGCCTCGGCGTGGTTGCAGAACGCGTGGGCCTGGTTGCGAGTGAGGAACACTCGCACGTGCCCGCGGTCGGGGTCTTCGTCGAGCGCTTCGCCTTCCTCGTCGACGGCGATCACTTCCTCCAACTGCACCAGCACCATGTCGGTGCTGCGGTCGTACCCCAGGCCGACCGGGCCGAGCACGAACACCGCTTCCACCGGCGTGGCCAGCTCCATCGCCGCGGCGATGGGCTTCTCGGTCGGCGCGGGGAGATCGTTGAGCACCCGCCGCAGGTAGTCGGAGATGGCGGATGCCTGCTGCTTCTCGCACTTCACCGTCACTCGCTGGGTGCCGCGACGTGCCTGCAGGTAGAACGCCCGCGCGCCCGGCTCGCCGAGCGCGCCGACGGTGAACGCATCCACCTCATCGAAGTCGAAGTACACGCTCATGCCGGCCGCACCTGATCAGGACGGACGGAGCTCGGCCAGCGAGCCACCCGTGGAGTTGACGGTGAGCACCACCGGCGCACCCATGCCGTAGGCGATGGCCGACACCGAGCAGGTGCTGATGACGATGCGTTGGAACAGGTCGATGTGCGTGCCCATCGCGTGAGCGACCGCTGCTTTGATGGGGTCGGCGTGGGAGACGCACACGATGGTGCCACCCGGGTGCGCAGCGCGCAGCCGATCGATGGCGCCGACGATGCGGTTCTGCATGGCGGTGAAGCTCTCGCCGCCCGGGAAGGTGAACGTGCTGGGCGCGCGCTGCACGGTGCTCCACTCGGGCAGCTTCATCAGCGCCTTCAGTTCGGCACCGGTCCACTCGCCGAAGTCGCACTCCAGCAAACCCTTGTCGATGCGCACCTTCAGCGACCGCGCGGCGGCGATGGGAGCAGCGGTTTCGCGGGCCCGTTCGAGCGGCGACGAGTAGATGGCGTCGACGTTCGCCAAGGCTGCGATGCGTTCGGCCGCGCGTTGCGCCTGCTGTTGCCCTGCCTCGGCGAGGTGCAAGCCTGGTGCGCGACCCGGCAGCAGCTTGCCCGTGGTGGGTGTCTGCCCGTGCCGCACCAGCAGGACGACGGTGGGGGCAGCGGGAGAGGGAGGCTTGGGAGTGGCTGGGGGTAGTTGGGATCAGGGGGTGTTTAGGCGGTCCAGGTATTGGGTCAGGCCGATGGGGTGGGGGCTGTGGTTGGCCAGGTAGGCTTGGACGTAGGCTTGGTAGGCGGTGGGGGTCGGGAAGTGGTGGTGGATGAAGGTGCGGTCGACCAGGGTGCCGGGACGGGCGTTGACCCATTCGAGGTAGTTGGAGTAGGGCCAGATGCTAAATGCTGAAGTGGATGGAATGGTAACTTTAGTGTAGCAGGGGTCGGCGCGAGTGGATCT
>ERZ1026796.278-NODE-278-length-43700-cov-3.405251_pt1 | contig 43700 bp, 34 predicted proteins | sample MGYA00520874_ERZ1026796 | MGnify/ENA primary metagenome ERZ1026796 (study PRJEB33270, sample SAMEA104284474) | anaerobic digester metagenome | biome: Anaerobic digester microbiome; feature: mesophilic sludge digester; material: Anaerobic digester biomass | place...
GTCTGACCCCCGCAAACTTTTGTGGAAAGCACTTATAAGATCGTAGTGCATCTCACCTTTTTTATCATAAACAGCGGTATTTTTCTGGTATGCTTCTCGTAGAACATTGCGATCAATAACAGATTCTTCTTTACCCTCTTTTTTAGCCATCTTAAAACATACTTCCAAGAGATTGAGAGCTTTCCTGGCATCACCATTTGCAAGGAGGGCAAGTTCCTCAATGGTAGCCTCATCTATCCTCAACGTTGCATTTTTGAGCTCATGGTCTTCGTTGAGTGCGCGCCTGAGTATTGTTGTAAGGTCTTTCGGTTCGAGAGCTTTAAGGGTAAGCACTTTCATTCGGGAAAGGAGTGGGGAAATAATCTCAAATGAAGGATTTTCTGTTGTAGCACCAATAAGGACAATATCTCCATTCTCTACGTGGGGTAGAAAGGTGTCCTGCTGGAGCTTGTTGAACCGGTGGAACTCGTCTATAAAGATAATTATCTTCTGGTGCTTCGCCTTCTGAATAATTTCCTTTACTTCTTTAATGCCGATGTTGACCGCGCTCAGCGAAACATAAGGTAGCTTCATGTGTTTTCCAATGAGCCAGCCCAGCGTGGTTTTCCCTACACCGCTAGGTCCCCAGAAGATTAAGGAGAGCACATCCCTTTTGTCGAGAAGAACCCGAAGTATCTTCCCTTTTCCAAGTAGATGTTCCTGCCCGACTACTTCGTCGAGGTTTTTCGGCCTCATTCTGTCTGCAAGAGGTTTTTGTATACTCGCGTCAAGATGAGTCTCATTTCCGAAAAGGTCCATAGATAACAAAGCATACAACACCCCTTGTGGTCTTGGCAAACAGTTGTGAACGTTACTCTAAAATATCTTTTCTTGAAATAATTCCATGTATTGTCTAAACTTGAACAATGAAATAAAATGAAAGCATGTGCAAATCTCAATGAACAAACAAAATTAAATTTACTGGAGCGCGTTAAAGAACTCTCCTGTCTGTACCGCATAGCCCACCTTGCCGCCAATGCTGGCACAGCTCTTGGCAAAGTACTTGAGGGTATTACCGGGATTCTTCCCTCTGCCTGGTTATACCCGGACATAGCCTGTGCCAGAATCGTTCTCGATGGTCATTCTCGCTCAGCAAAGGAATACCCTAAGCGTGTTAGGCATCGACAGAGGACGCCAATTGTCATTCGCAACAAAAGACGTGGTTATGTTGAAATCTCATATGTGGAAGAAAAGCCAGAACGTGATGAAGGACCATTTCTCAACGAAGAGCGGGCCCTTCTCGATGCTGTTGCAAACGAGATTGCAGTAATCATTATGCGGAGAGAAGCAGAACAGGAGAAACTGAATCTGGAAGAACAACTTAGACACGCAGACCGGCTGGCAACAATAGGTCAGCTTGCAGCCGGTGTTGCCCACGAACTGAATGAACCGCTCAATCACATACTTGGTTTCGCTCAGTTAATAAAAAAGAGTCCCGGACTTCCCGATCAGGTGCAGGCAGATGTTGATAAGATAGTCAATTCATCTTTCCATGCTCGCGAAATAGTGAGAAAACTACTTGTTTTTTCCCGTCAGGTGTCACCACAGAAAACCAAAGTAGACCTCAACTATATTGTAAAAAATGCGATTGGCTTATTTGAATCAAAGTGTGCCAGTGATGGGATAGAGTTCCAATGTGTACTCCAGCCTGACTTGCCAAAGATTGATGCAGACCCTTCACAGTTACATCAGGTATTTGTGAATCTGATAGTCAATGCCATACAGGCCATGTCAAAGGGCGGTAAAATAACAATTTCCACACTAAAGGACCAAGCGAAAGCCTGCCTTTTAGTGGAGGATACCGGAGCTGGCATGGGAAAGAATGTTCTACAAAAAATATTCACACCCTTCTTTACCACAAAAGATATTGGCACCGGAACAGGATTGGGGCTACCTGTCGTGCATGGCATTGTTACGGCCCATGGGGGCTCCATAAAAGTTGCAAGTAAGGTAGGGAAAGGCACAAAGTGCAGAATTGAGCTGCCCTTAAAAAAAAGAAGATCACCCTGATAGATAAACGTATGATACGTTGTACGGACGACAAAGACCGTATTCTCATAGTAGATGATTCCGCTGCAACACTGGAGGTGCTCCATCGCAACCTGGTGAGCGCCGGGTACATGGTTTTTGCTGCGCTGAATGTTACTGAAGCTATCAAAATCCTTGATGTTACCCCTATTGACCTCGTCATTACAGATCTTAAGATGCCCGGTTTGAGCGGGGTGCATCTCTTAAGACATATCCGTGAGAACTTCAGTGATATGGAAGTGATAATAATTACAGGATATCCGAGCGTGAAGGGTGCAGTAGAGGCGATAAAAACTGGTGCGGAAGAGTATCTGGCAAAACCTTTTACCGATGAAGAACTATTTTCAGCCGTGGCCAGTACGCTCCGTAAACTCCATACCCGAAGGGCAGCAAGCAGATTTCCCACAAAAAAAATAACCACCTCCTACGGTCTCATTGGCGAGTCGCCGGCTATGGCAGGTGTCAGAGATTTCATTGCAAAAGCAGCTTTGACGTCGGCAACAGTCCTGATCGCCGGGGAAAGCGGCACGGGAAAAGAGTTGGTTGCCAGGGCTGTTCATTACAGCAGCAACAGAGCATCAGCACCCTTTGTCCCTGTTAACTGCGGTGCTATCCCCGAAGAACTGCTTGAAAGCGAACTCTTTGGACACATGAAAGGTGCTTTTACCGGAGCTATAGATTCACGTGCAGGTTTCTTTCAGACAGCGGACGGAGGCACGATTTTTCTTGATGAAATCAGTGAAACGAGCTTGAATATGCAGATTAAGCTGCTCAGGGTGCTTCAAGATAAAGAGGTCTGCATGGTCGGTTCAAGCCGCACAAGAAAGGTCGATGTGAGAATCGTAGCATCCACGAACAAAGACCTTTATGCCCTTGTTAAGAAAGGACTTTTCCGACAAGACCTTTTTTTTAGGGTCAATGTGTTGGCTATCGAACTGCCGCCCTTAAGGAGCCGGGGTGATGATATACTCATGTTGATACGCCATTTTTCGGAGCGATTAGCTGAAGAGATGGGCAAACCGGTCCCAGCTTTTTCATCGCAAACCTTGCAGGTGCTTCAAAATTATCATTGGCCAGGGAACGTGAGAGAATTGCAGAATGTTTTACAGCGCCTCATCGTCCTTACTGATGGAGATATTGTCGAAACACCTGATTTACCGCAGCTTCTTCGATTTTCGGTCTGTAAGGAGGAAGATTTTACCCGGACTCTTGCTGATGTGGAGGCACGATACATTCGCAACGTCCTTGCTTCTGTTAAGGGGAATAGGACTAGAGCGGCTGCTGTGCTCGGAATAGACCGTAAGACTCTTCGTAAGAAACTGCAAAAAAGTAGTCAGTCTGTAAAGGTTTAGATAGTCAGGATGAAAACACTCAAATGGAGAAATAGTCCCAATTGGGTAGAATTTCCCCGGTTTATGTCATCGCATTATACGTGTGTAACCATTGGACATACTCTGCGAACAGACATATAAATGTATGGATTTTATAATGTTCTCTCTATCACTGTTCTGTTATATGTTTCTCAGAAAGGCTGGCATGTCTATTGCTTAACGGATTTTGTCTTCAACTTCGAAAACAGGAGAGGCTGAAAATGAAGAACTTTTCTGCACGAAAAAAGAAAGGCGATACACTTCCCGTGAGAGGGAAAGACAGGATGGACCTGTGTACATTCTGTTTCGCTGCTCCTTACTGTGTCCTTGTCAATTCGAGTGCGGCATGGGCGTTGGAGTGTGAGGAATTCAGGGCATACGATCCGACACAGGAGAGTGGTATGTGTGAGAAGAATTCCTTAGAGGCTAAGTCTGACGAAGGGTCTCAATACATGCCTGTGAGGCCTGAGTACCTGAAAAACAGAGGCCTTTGCAGTGATTGTGCCATTTACGATTCCTGTCCATTCCCAAAGAACAGGGGAGAAGTATGGTGTTGTGAAGAATACCGATAGACTATCAAAGATAAGCTAATGAAACATGGGAAGATATGGAGTGTTCTATGGACATTGCCTAAAGATAAATAATGATGCAACCTTTTGTAGAATAGGTTGCATCTATGTCTTTGTGAAAATATATGAAAGAAGGAGGAAGTATATATGGAAAAAAGTTCTTATAACCCCTTTACAAATGCCCAGGCGCAGTTCGATAAGGTAGCCTCTTTTATCGGTCTCGACGAGGCAACGTGCGATTTGCTGCGCCAGCCCTTAAAGGAACATCATGTCTTGATTCCGGTATGCATGGATGACGGCAAAATGAAGATATTTAAAGGCTTTCGTGTACTCCACAATGATGCAAGAGGTCCAGCAAAAGGAGGCATCCGCTTTCATCCTCAGGAAACGGCAGATACAGTAAGAGCGCTGGCAATGTGGATGACCTGGAAGTGTGCTGTAGTCGATATCCCGTTAGGAGGAGGCAAGGGAGGGGTAATTTGCGATCCCCATAACCTGAGCGAGAGGGAACAGGAGCGGCTGTGCAGGGGGTGGGTTAGGCAGCTATCCAAAGAGATGGGGCCATACATTGATGCACCAGCACCGGATGTCATGACTACTGCGAAACACATGCTATGGATGTTAGACGAATTTGAAACCATTCATGGAGGAAGGTATCCTGGGTTCATTACGGGAAAACCGGTTGGTATGGGGGGTTCAACAGGAAGGACCGAGGCCACAGGATTCGGAGCCATATATGTCTTGCGAGAAGCCCTAAAGGACCTGCAAATCAAGTTGGAAGAAACAAGTCTCAGCGTACAGGGATTCGGAAATGTTGCTCAGTATGCCGCTAAAATGTTTACCGAGCTTGGAGGGAAGGTTGTTGCAGTTGCCTGCTGGGACAATGAAGATAAAGTGTCATATACTTATCAGAAGAAAGAAGGCCTTTCAATGAACATGCTCCTCGAAATAACCGACTCTTTTGGGTGCATCAACAAGAAAAAAGCAGCTGCTGCTGGTTGTAAAATCCTACCTGGAGAGGAATGGATTGAACAGGATGTGGATATCCTTATGCCTGCTGCTTTGGAGAATCAGATCACGGCGAAAAATGTGAACAAAATAAGTAAACAGGTTAAAGTCCTGTTGGAAGGTGCCAACGGACCTACCACCACGGATGCAGACGACATCATAAAAGAACGAGGCATTTTCCTACTCCCCGATTTTCTTGCGAATGCCGGTGGTGTTACCTGTAGTTATTTTGAACAGGTCCAGTCAAACTTGAATTATTATTGGGAGAAAGAAGAAGTCCTGGAAAAACTGGATACAAAAATGACCTCGGCGTATCGGGCGGTGTACGATCTTGCAAAAAAGAAAAACCTTTATATGCGTGATGCAGCCTATGTCATTGCAATCAACCGGGTGGCGCAGGCAGTCAAAATGCGAGGGTGGGCATAACAAGGTGAATCCTGAGAAAGGGGAATATTAATGGAGGGTAGTAGCGACCCTAAAGGAGCCTCACTCGATACCCTGAAAGAGAGAGCCAAAGAACTGGATTGCCTCTATCAGGTCGATGAGATACTAGGTAACAGTGGGCTAACTCTCACTGAGATGTTTGAACGGATTGTCCTTGTACTGCCCTCTGGATTCAGGTTCCCTGAAGTTTGCCGGGTGGAGATCGCCTACGACAACCACAGGTATCAGTCTGCAGATTTTGCAAGATCACGGATCTCGGATGGGGTAGACATCAAAGCAGGTGGTAAGGTTGTTGGGCGGATCACCGTAACATACATTGATGAAGTTTCGAAGACGGATGAGGGCTACTTTCTCGAAAAAGAAAAAAGACTCATCAAAACAATAGCAGACCGTATTGAACAAACGATTTTTTTCAGAAGAGCGGAGCGTTTAATAGAAGAGTGGGGCATTCCAGAAAAGGATGGTCTTCCAAAACATCCTACCGCTGCCGACTGGATGGCAATAATAGCACTCTTACAGAAAACCGACCAGGATATGCTTCTTCATATTTGCAGGAAGATGGTTAATCATCTCTGCTATCGCGGGATTAGAGAGGCAGAGCAGGAGTTGTGCAAGCTTAATTTCGGTTCAAAGGTGTTTCCTGTTGCAGGAGAAGTAAATTTTCCAAGTCAAATGCTTCCCCTTGGAGATCTGGCAAAGATAAGTGAAAAAGCCTTCTCTATTGCATCCAAGCATATGACGGATGGTGAAATCTCCACAAGGTTAATGAAGTGGATACAGGAGACAAAAGCATATACGCTTATAAAGACTATCGACCGTATCGATACTTCCATCGGTGATGTGGTTGAAGCGGTAAGCAGGTATACAAATACAGCGGGTACGGTCAATATGCTGGATCCGCCTACGGAACGCTGGCTTAGGGTAGCCTTAATCCGTCGTTTTTTGTCGGACAAACCTGGATTCATACGGATTGCCCAACAATACCTCGACATTCGTGGCTTCTACGACATTGTCCAGACGCTGATTTACCCTGCAGGAAGCCATGGAAAGATTGGTGGAAAGGCAACAGGTTTATTCTTGGCAAAGGAGGTACTGAAGCGTGAAAGTGAACGGATATCTTTACTCGATGAAATCAAGATACCGAAAACATGGTACATAGCCACCGATGAAATGCGAGAGTTTCTTCATTACAATAACCTGCAGGGTTTGAATGAACAGAGGTACCGCGAACTCGATGAGATCCGGATAGACTATCCCAATATTATTCAGATGATGAAGAACTCACAGTTCCCTCCTCATGTTGTCAAGAGCCTGGCCATGGCTTTGGACGATATGGGGAATAGCCCCCTTATTGTAAGAAGTTCCAGTCTTCTGGAGGATCAGAGCGGAGCTGCCTTTTCAGGGAAATACAAAAGTCTGTTTCTCGCCAATCAAGGAGCAAAAAAGGATTGTCTGGAAGATCTGAAAAATGCCATTATTGAAATTTATGCTTCCATTTACAGCCCTGACTCTATTCAATACCGAGCAGAAAGGGGTCTGCTGGACTATCCAGAGGAAATGGGAATCATGATTCAGGAGGTTGTTGGGAGGAAGATAGGACCTTATTTTCTGCCTTGTTACGCCGGTGTTGCGCTGAGTAACAATGAATTTCGCTGGTCCCCAAGGATCAAGCGAAGTGATGGGATCATTCGCATTGTACCTGGCATGGGCACGCGGGCAGTCGATCGGGTGGGTGACGATTTCCCTGTTCTTGTGTCTCCTGGCCAACCAGGACTGCGCGTCAATACGGCCCCTGAGGAAATCAAGAGATATTCCCCTTCAAAAATCGATGTAATAAACCTCCAAAAGAATACCTTCGAAACCATAGATGCCTTATCATTTGTAAGGGAGTTCGGCCATTTGGTGCCTGATATCCAGAATATCGTTTCTGTATTCAGGAATGATTATATCAGCACTCCGCCCGCCTTTGATTTAGATTTTGAGCATGATCATTTAATCCTGACCTTTGATGGGCTGATTTCGAACACTTCTTTTATAAAAAAGATAAGAGCAATATTGAATGTATTGGAGGAAAAACTTGAGACGCCGGTGGACATTGAATTTGCCTCTGACGGACAAGATTTCTATTTACTGCAATGCCGACCGCAGGGTTTTCGGGAAGACAGCAGCCCTTCAGCAATACCTAAAGATATTGACTGGAGGCATATCTTGTTTTCTGCCAAACGGTATGTGTCAAATGGAAGCTTAAAGGATATCTCTCACATTGTGTATGTGGACCCTGAGGCCTATGATGGTCTGATGAAAATCGAAGACCTCGAAGATGTTGGTAGATCGATTGGCTTGCTCAACTCCATGTTGCCAAAACGCCGCTTTATTCTTATGGGACCAGGCAGGTGGGGGAGCCGTGGTGACATAAAACTTGGGGTTAAAGTGAGTTATTCTGACATAAGCAATACAGCAGCTCTTATCGAAATCGCTCGTGCAAAATCAAATTATGTGCCTGAACTTTCCTTTGGGACTCATTTTTTTCAAGATCTGGTGGAGGCAAATATTCGTTATCTTCCTCTTTATCCCGATGAAGCAGGGATAGTGTTTAATGAAGTATTCTTGCGAAAAGCAACAAGCCTGTTCTCAAAAATCCTTCCTGATTATAGTCATCTGGAAGATGTAGTAAGAGTTATAGACGTGGCGGACTCCATGGAAGATAATGTGCTCCATGTTGCTATGAATGCGGAGTTGGAAGAGGCATTGGGCTACTTCGGCCCTCATTCGGGAGATAAATCCCTTCCTTTTCAACCCATGGTGGGCATGAAACGTATACAGAAAGATACACAGGTCCGATTCGATGATGTATTCTGGCGTTGGCGTTCTTACATGGCCGAGCGTATCGCTGGCAGACTGGACCCCTCCCGTTTTGGTGTCAAGGGAATCTATCTGTTTGGAAGCACGAATAGCGGTACAGCCGGTCCAGGGAGCGATATAGACCTGATCATACATTTTGACGGCACCGATGAACAGCGGAAGGATCTTCTGCAGTGGTTGGAGGGTTGGAGCTTTTGCTTGGCTGAAATCAACTATCTCAAAACAGGTTATTCCACTGACGGTCTCCTTGACATACACATTGTTACAGATGAAGATATTGCTAAGAAAACATCATATGCAGTGAAAATAGGCGCTATTACTGATCCGGCACATTCATTGAAGCTCAAGAAAAATCCAAAAGATCCAATATAACAGAAGGACATAAGATGGATGACCCATGACGTAAGAATACTCCATGCTGCAGATCTCCACGGTAACCTTACCCACTACCGGGAACTTCTCTCTCTTGCTGTAGCAAAACAGGCAGACTGTGTTGTGATGGGCGGGGATCTCTTACCAGGAGGAATTTCTATTTCCTCTCTTGCTGAGGTACAGAGACGGTTCCTTAATGATCATCTCAGGCCACTCCTTGAACACTTTAAAGACACCAACCCAGAGAAGACAGTCTATCTTATGATGGGTAATGATGATCTTGCGATCAATATGGATCAGCTCGAAAGGATGGCAGGTGAAGGACTCCTGAGATTGCTCCACCTCCGCATGTATACCCTCTCGGATAGTCTATTTATAGCAGGATATGGCTGTGTTCCCCCGACCGCTTTCATGATAAAAGACTGGGAACGACTTGATGCCCATCGTTCAATGGTTCAGGACCGTTCATATCAGGCTTATAGTAGCGGATCAGAGGGCATTAATGTTGTCAATACCCATGAATGGTTTCTCTCCCATAACACAATCGAGGAGGAACTTAGCATGCTCGCACGCCTGTCCAATCCTGCTCATACAGTCTATGTGAGTCATGCACCTCCTTATGCTACCAAACTGGATGTACTTTTCAACGGCCGTCACATAGGGAGCCGGTCTGTCAGGATGTTCATCGAACAGCATAAGCCCCCCCTTACGCTTCACGGTCACATACATGAATCCCATCACATGACAGACGAAATCAAGGATTGTTTAGGCCCCACCGTTTGCATCAATCCCGGACAGTCCAGACAGGTACTTCATGCTGTCACTATTGATATGGCTGGAAATGAAGTACACAGAATCGTAAGTTATCCAAGAAAAGAGACTGTCTTCTCACGCTAGTCTCTTTTTACAGTTTCGACCCCAGAAATTAGCAATTTCACTGTTGTCTGCTGTGTAAACCCGCCATTTATGATCAAACGGGACCCAAACATGCCTGATTAGGATATACATTTTCATGGTTTGGTGTACTCAAAAAAAAGAATTGATGCTTAAGTGTCGGGAACACTGGGCTAAATCTATGAAATATGGTAATATAATATGTCATCCATACTTAGAGCATTTTTTAATTGTGTGAAACCGAGATACGTGAAGAATCTCAATGATTGCAGGGATGTTACTACCAGGGATTCTGTGCTCATAAAAAACTCTAAGAGGTAACAAACATTATGAGAAAAAGAGAAATTTTCGTAACCCAACGCGATATGGAAAGGCTCCAGGCGCTGATCGAAATTGGTGGTAGACAAGATGCGGCCTACTTGGAAAGCCTGGAAGAAGAACTCGACCAGGCTAAGGTGGTTGATCCGAAAGACATCCCAAATGATGTTGTCACGATGAATTCTACGGTACTAATCAAAGACTTAGATTCAAATGAGGAAAAGACATTGGTTCTCGTATTTCCTGGCAAGACGAATATTAATGAAAATGCCATTTCAATATTAGCACCTCTGGGAACAGCCCTGATTGGATATAGGGAAGGGGACATAATTGACTGGGAGGTTCCATCAGGGAAAAAGAGAATACAGGTCATCAAGGTTGTTTATCAACCGGAACGGGCCGGCGATTATCAGGTATAAAAGATTCTTCCTATCCATGACTTAACATTCATGAAAGAAGAAGCAAGAAAATATGTATGTTACGTAGTCCACATATGGGTCTAAAAATTAACAAGCATAGAACCATCCCTGGGAAAGTAAATGTTCCTTTTTTTGTTTAATACCCTCATTAATTTGTAAAGATTGGTTCCTTATCCTCCATATCACTCAAACTGGGTGCAACGACACGAAGATTTTCGTATCCTTCTGCTCAGTAAAACCCAGGCGCCGCTGCTTCAGAGAAATGATAATGGCATCGAGTGACTGGTGTTAATCAGAGCTCAAACCCATTGACAAGCCACCATATTTCTATATAGAATTACCTCTATGCTTATTCTGGTATATCGGCACTTTTTTTGTGGTTGTCTCCATAGACTCGCCTTTAAAATATTATTCTAAAATTTGTTTTTTTGTCATTTGCTCCAGACGACTTGAAGTCTGACCGAATCTTCCGTAATAAATCTGGGTGCGAGTCAGTTCAGGGCTAGGCATTCATCTCCAGGAGGGCGCTATGAAAAACAAGGCACGATACCTATATATCACCGAGCATGACGCAGAGCAACTGGAGCATCTTATCAAGATAGGAAGCACCATGGATGCTGCACACCTGGAAACCCTTGAAGATGAATTGTCCTCTGCCAATGTCGTCAGCCCAAAAAAAATTCCGCCCAACATCATAACCATGAACTCAACTGTACTGGTAAAAGACATGGATTCAGGGGAAGAGAAGACATACACCATTGTTTTCCCGAATAGAGTGGGCATGGTTGAGAACGCAATCTCTGTTCTTGCTCCCATTGGCACTGCCCTCCTCGGGTATAAAGAGGGTGACCTGATTGAATGGGAGATCCCGGCAGGAACGAAGCGGCTCAAGGTCCTTAAGATCGTGTATCAGCCGGAGAGGGATGTGGCATAAGTGACCAAGTCCAGTTTGCCGGCTGATTCACAAACTTTAAATACAAAGTAAAGGAATTCGAAAGGATCATCGGTTTAATTGGAATCTTGGGTCTTAAAGAAATCCATTCCCAATCGTAGCTTTTCAGGGAGAAAAATGTGAGAGGTATTCAATCTATTCTGGCTGCAACTGATTTTTCTTCTTATTCTCGTTATGCAGCAGAACGTGCAGCTATGCTTGGCGCTACTCTTGCCATACAGAGAGGGGTGCTGCTGCATGTGCTGGAACAATCGTGGCTTGAAAATTTGAAGCAGTTCATAGGGTCATCGGTTAAAGCTAAACGCAAAATCATTAAGAATGCTTCACAAGCCCTGGATGAGTTAGCTGACCAGATTCGTGAGGTGTCAGGGTTTTCACTTGAGCCACGTGTCCTCACGGGGAATACGCTGGATGCAATCGTTGAGGCAGCATCAGATTTCAGCTTACTTGTACTTGGCGCACGTGGGGCGCACCCGGTCAGGGCTCTGGCTCTTGGTACTACCTCGCAACGGCTTCTTGGAAAGACAGGACAACCTGTGCTTGTTGTGAAGAATAAACCATTAACACCCTATACACGGGTCCTCGTTGCCGTTGACTTCTCAGAAGGTTCACGTAAAGCTCTCGAATACAGCCAGATAATTGCCCCAGAGGCGACAATTATCGTTGTCCATGTTTTCGAACCAGTACTGGAGAAGGTACTGGTTTATAGTGGAGCTTCGGAAGATGTTATTCATGAGTCTCGCATGAAGGCTCGTATGCAGACAGAAGCACAATTGAGGCGTTTCATTCGAAAGGCAGGTACCGGGTCTTTTCACAGGGTGGGAGTTGTGGTGCAAGGACATGCACCATTCAAACTGCCTGAAATAGCACGTAAACGTGATATTGAACTTATCGTTGTGGGAAAACACGGAAGATGGAGAATAGAGGAATTCCTTTTAGGCAGTGTTACCCTCCATGTTCTCTCTCAGTCCCATTGTGACGTGCTGGTCGTTGACTAACAGACCACGGACAGCGCCTATTTGTTGACTGAATGGATGGTTGATTATATAGTAAGTGCATGATACCGGTTGAATATGTTCTTCTTATAGGGGCAGTCCTTATCATAGTGAGCATTGGAATTGCCAGGCTCTCCGAGAATCTCGGTGTACCTGCACTGTTGTTGTTTCTCGGCGTAGGGATGCTTGCAGGTTCAGAAGGCCCCGGTGGAATTTACTTCGACGATGCTCATCTGTCTCGATCAGTAGGCGTCATTGCATTGGTCTTCATCCTCTTCGCAGGTGGCCTTGACACAAAATGGACAGAGGTCAAACCAGTCTTCCGGCAGGCTACAATCCTGGCAACGCTGGGCGTCCTTCTCACGGCCGTGACTGTTGGTCTTTTTGCCTTCTCTGTTTTAAAATTTTCACTATTCACCGGCCTGCTCCTCGGGGCTGTTGTTTCATCGACTGATGCAGCCGCTGTTTTCTCAGTGCTCCGATCAAAGAACGTTAGTTTACGTGGCCGGCTAAAGCCCCTGCTTGAACTTGAGTCGGGGAGTAATGATCCCATGGCAGTCCTCCTCACCATAGGGATAATTCAAATCATAACGAATCCAGAGACCTCACTCGGCTCCATTGCTCTACTCTTTGTTGTTCAGATGGGACTCGGCATTATTTTTGGTCTTGGTTTTGGGAAGGCAATGGTTTTTTCGTTGAATCGGTTGACATCCTATTACGAAGGGGTTTACCCTGTTTTTACCCTTGCCTTTGCAGCGATGACATATGCCGCTACTGCTGCAGTTGGTGGGAGCGGCTTCCTGGCTGTGTATCTGATGGGTATATATGCAGCCAACAGTGAATTTGTACAAAAGAAAAGCATGTTGCGTTTTTTTGACGGTCTTGCCTGGCTCAGCCAGATAGCAATGTTTGTCACCTTGGGACTGCTTGTATTTCCATCCCGTATTATTCCTATCATATGGACAGGCCTTATGTGTTCAGCGTTCCTCATGTTTGTTGCACGTCCGTTCAGCGTTTTTCTTTCTTTGCTCTTTGAGCGTATGGGCTGGCGGGAAAAAACCCTTGTTTCATGGGTCGGCCTGAGAGGGTCAGTCCCGATAGTCCTGGCGACTTTCCCTCTTCTTGCTGGGGTGGCAGATGCTGAAGCTATATTCAATATCGTTTTCTTTATTGTCCTCACTTCAGCACTGTTTCAAGGTTGGTCGATTCCTGTTGTCGCCCGTCTCCTGAGACTTGATGCCCCGATTCAACAAAGGCGGCAATATCCCATAGAGTACGCGCCGATGCCGGGCGTTGACACTCAACTCGTTGAATTCATTATTCCATACAGTTCGGCTATCGCAGGGAAACGAGTCGTGGAACTGGGTCTGCCTAGGGACAGTCTCATTGTACTGGTGAACCGTGACGAGAACTTTTTTGTACCGAGTGGAGGCACCATTCTTGACGGTGGTGATGTTGTTTTGGTCCTTGTCAATCAGAATAACCTGACAGGTGTGCGGCAGATATTGATGGAGTGGAAAAAACCAAAAGAAAAAGATGATGCAAAACTGAAGTAGCAGATAAAATTAATCCCTATTGAAACGATGAGAATTGACAATACCATCATAAAATATATTTGCTCATCAGATGCAGCCCTATTCACTAATTCACTTTACATTTTTCAGCCTTGAAGAGCTTTGAACAAGCAAAACAATATAAGATTTAAAAGCAAGCAAAAAGACAATTTATAAGAGAACTGCGCTGCATTTTAGTTGTGAAAACAATCACCACAACAAACTATGGAAACACTTGAGCAACCTATCAAACCTGCCTGGTACAAATTTTTTACTTGGCTTACGCTTTTGAGTTGAGCTATACGTTGAATCGAATATGCAGAATATCTCCATCTTTTACGATGTATTCTTTTCCTTCGACCCTCAGAGCCCCGTGTTCCCGGGCAGCCTGTTCTGATCCATACCGTACAAAGTCATCCGCATTGATCACCTCAGCCCTGATGAATCCCCTTTCCATATCTGTGTGTATCTTGCCTGCTGCTTTTACGCATGTTGTGTTCCGGGGGATTGTCCATGCCCTCATCTCTTTGCCCACAATAGTATAAAAGGTAATGAGGCCCAGGATCTCATAACCAACTTTAATTACACTTTCTATAGACATCTCTGTTATACCGTAAAGGTCCATGTATGATGTTCGCTCATGGGGCGACAAGTTTATAAGATCGTGCTCAAGCTTGCCGCATATATAGACTAGTCTGCTGTTTTTTGACCGGACAAACTCTTCTAAATCAGAGATTGGAAGTTTTTCCAGTGTTTCTTCGTCAATATTTGCAACATAAAAGATGGGCTTGGTAGTGATAAGGTTGAAGGTACGAACGATTTCTGCGTCTGTGTGGTCAAAATAATCCATAGCGATAAAGGAACCCTGCTCAAGGGTGGATTTGATTCTTGCGAGAAGCTCTATCTCCTTAACCCCTTTTTCCTTGGAGACTTTGGCAAGCCTCTCCAGCTTTGCGAGCCTTTCTTCAACAATCTCCAGATCAGAGATGATAATCTCTGTTTCCACAATCTCCACATCCCTTTTTGGGTCGATTTCTGCATAAACGTGGGGAACATTTTCCGTTTCAAAGCATCGTATGACGTGGGCAATAGCGTCCACATTCCTGATATGTGAAAGAAATCTGTTGCCCAGACCCTCACCCTTATGGGCACCCTTGATGAGGCCTGCGACATCGATAAACTCGATAGTTGTCGATGTAACCTTTTCAGGTTTGAGGGTTTCTGAGAGCCTGGCGAGCCTGTCATCAGGTACTGCAACAATACCGACATTCGGCTCAATGGTACAAAAAGGGTAGGACTGACATGGTACGGTAAGTGCAGTTAGAGCGTTAAAGATGGTCGATTTCCCTGAATTTGGTAGACCAATAATTCCGCATGACCAACTCATATCCCCTCCCTTGAGCTCCAAGTTTCAGGCTCCGAGTCTATAGTTTTCACAAAGAGCCCGGAGCCATGAGCTGTCAGCTCCTATTATACATACTCATTGCCTTTTCTTTTCCCTCGAAAACAAAAGTGTGGAGGGCATCCACAGCACGGTCCAGAACATCACCAAGTTCCTCAACTTCATCCGTGTAAAATCTGGATAGAACATACTCTTCCGGGGGTATGGCTGGATTTCTGCCAATGCCAATCTTCATCCGGTAAAAAAGCGGTGAGCGCAATGCGTCTGCAACAGACCGGACGCCTTTGTGACCTCCGTCCCTACCATTCCAGCGTATCCGAATCCTTCCGAAATTCATATCAATGTCATCATGAATGATAACAATGTTCTCAGAGGTCAAAGATTTACGTTGCACCAGCGACGCAACAGGTCCGCCGGAGAGGTTCATATAGGTGTTTGGCTTGGCGAGGATAATCTCCCCTGATTCGCCAACTTTGCAACCACAGAGGCGTTTTTGTACTGCAATACGAAACCTTTCAGAAAACTTGTCTATAACGAGATAACCTATGTTATGCCTGGTGAAGGTATATTCAGATCCTTTGTTTCCAAGGCCGCATAGTAAAAACAAAAAGGACTTTATTCCTCCTTTTTCTCTACCTTTTCAGGTTCTACTTCTTCAACGGTCACTGGTTTTTCTTCTGCTTCAGGGGGTATAACCGTCACAACTGCCACATTCATCTGCTCCAAAAGCTTCACGCCAGAGAGAGAGATGTCGCTAACATGTATGGAATCTCCAATCTCAAGGTTTGTCACATCAATCTCTATCTGCTCTGGAATTTGGGTAGGCAGACACTCGACCATGATCGATCTCAAATGTTGTTCCACAATGCCATTGTTTATGACTCCTTTTGCTGTCCCGGTAAGGTGAATAGGTATTTCGATCTCTATCGTTCTTTCCATGGATACTTGAAGAAAATCTATGTGGGAGACATAATCTCCGAGAAATCCAGGCTGAATCTTTTTGATCATGACAGGTCTACTTTCTGTACCTGCATCTCCGTGGAGTTCCATGGTAAGGATTACGTTCTTCCGTACTCTTCTCATAAGTGCATCCCATTCTCTTGCCGAAATTTTTATCGGAACCGACTCTATGCCTCTGCCATAGAGTACAGCAGGTATACCTCCTTCTTTTCTAATTTTCCGGGTCACGCCTTTACCGGTACCTGTTCTCTTTTCTGCCCTCAATAATATTTCTTCCATCCCAGACCTCCTGTTATATACATAAACTTCTACCGGGCTCACGCCACCCCGTTAGCAATTAAAACTTGCTGAACTCCCTTTTTCAGTCATGGTACTCCCAGGACATGCCCATACAGGTTTTCACCAAAAGGGAATCTATATAAATAGTGAACTTACTGAAGCATCTTTGTGAATCCTTCTGATTGCTTCACCAAGGATTGGGGACACATCAAGCACCTTGATCTTCTTTACTTTACTTGCCTCTTCTGACAGCGGTATAGTATTCGTCACAATCAATTCTTTAATGGGTGAATTCTCAATCTTTTCAACAGCCCTTCCGGAAAGCACTGGATGGGTACAACAAGCAAGAACGGATCGAGCACCTTCCCTTACCAGGGCTTCTGATGCCTGTACTATAGTTCCTCCAGTGTCGATCATATCGTCGAGAAGTATGGCGGTTTTTTTGCTCACATTACCAATAACATGCATAACTTTTGATACATTAGCTTTCTCTCTTCGTTTGTCAATGATCGCGATGGTGGCGTTCAACCTTTTGCCTAACTCTCTTGCCCGTTCAACACCACCAGCATCTGGAGATACTACTACGATGTCACCCTTAATCTTTGCAAAATACTTGAAATGTACCGGCAGGGCATAGAGATGATCCACAGGAATATTAAAAAAGCCCTGAATTTGCCCTGCATGAAGATCCATGGCCAGGATTCTTGAAGCACCGGCAACAGTCATGAGATCTGCCACAAGCCTTGCAGAAATAGATGTACGGGGAACGACTTTCCTGTCCTGTCGCGCATAACCATAGTAAGGAATTACGACCGTTATACGCCCTGCAGATGCTCGTTTCAGGGCATCGAGCATAACCAGTAGCTCGACAAGGTTATGGTTGACCGGAGGGCATGTGGGTTGTACAATGAATACATCCATCCCCCTCACACTTTCATCAATTACAACCTGTACCTCGCCGTCGCTGAAACTGGCTACAATAGCCTTGCCCAGGGGTATCTTGAGAAAGCTGCAAATCTTCTCAGCAAGTGGTATATTCGCACTTCCAGTAAAAACTCTTAACTTGTTCACGCATCGCTCCTCGGTAGAATATCCTGGGGTGGGAGGATTCGAACCTCCGAATGCAGGCTCCAAAGGCCTGTGTCTTACCGCTTGACGACACCCCAATGGCCTGTTTTACAAAATTGGTTGCTTATTTAACTCCTTTTTTGTAGGCATTTAGAACGCATATCTCGATCTTTTGCCTTGTGGCCTTCTTTATTGGATGGACTGTGTCTCTATACAAGCCATCTTTCATTTTTTATGGGTATAACTACAAAAATCTTGCCTTCCTCATCTATCATCTTTATATCTTTTACAACACAACAATCATCAAGAACAATTTAGACATTAAGCCTTTACCTGGCTACCACTAACAAGAAATATCTTAGCACCCGTAACCTCCATGACTCCCCCCCGATTTAACGCTGCGTGCTATAAAAATCTTCCCCATATTTGTTAATGAAGCCGATGCCTGTTTTGCCCCTTCCTCGTTTTCAAATATTCCAAAAACAGATGAGCCGCTACCACTCATCAGTGTTCCGCTGGCCCCAGATTCAATTAATCTATCTTTGATCGTTTTAATTATCGGGCACAGCAATATACCGATTCTCTCGAGGTCGTTTTCTAGAATTGCAGAAACTTCCCGAGTGCCACTAAATTTCGCAACCAATTTAATATCATTTTGCTTTTTTGTCAACACGATTTTTAGTCCTTCATAAACCCTTCTCGTTGATATTGATATGTTCGGGTAAATGATAAGGTACCAGAGGCTGGGTAACTCAACAGGTGAAATTTTATTGCCTATTCCCCTCATGATGCAAGCGTTCCCATACAGGAACAGAGGAACATCTGCACCGATACCTCTCCCAATATCATTCAATTCAGCCTCATTGATCTTGACCTTCCATATTCTGGCTAACTCTTTGAGTACAGTAGCTGCGTTGCTACTTGGACCTCCGAGCCCGCTTCCAATGGGTATGTTTTTTTCAACAAAAACTCTTACACCCCGGTTGATTTTAAACCTTTCTTTTAGGGCAACGGCTGCACGGTACATTGTGTTTGCTGCATCCTTGGGCAAGATATCTTTATCATCTTCGATAATAATAACATCGTCAGGGATTTCTTCTATGTGAATGACATCGAACACAGAAATAATATCAACAATGCTTACAATATTGTGGTAGCCGTCAGGTCGTTTAGACACAACCTTGAGAAAAAGATTGACCTTTGCTGGTGACAAGACAGTGTGAGTCATAGACAGTTCTTGGTTTGGCGTTTAATATTTGGTGACAAAAACGCTTGACGCCTGAAGAAGCGATTTAATCGTAATTCGTAATGCATAACCTGTAATCCGTTGTAAGCCATGTACTATTGGTTCTGTACTGACTTTAATGCTTACTTTTAACTTTTCATCTTTCACCATTTTTTATTCCCTTTCCACTTTTCCTGCTCACCCTGTTTTTCGCCTATTGCCTGCTTTTTGCATACCGCTCGATTGATCCTCTAAAGCCTGTTGTGTATATTAGGGGGAGGCTCAGGACAGTTATGACCATTTTCACAAGGTACTGGCCTGCTATGAGGGGGAGAATGGGCATGACACCTGCAAATGCAATGGTGATAAAGATACAACTGTCGGCCAGGGTTGAAACTGTGTTGCTGGCAAGAACTCTTGACCATTTTGCTTTTTTTACACGATTCTTCCACAGGTGGTAGACCTCCACATCTACCATAGAGCTGATCAGATATGCTGTGAGGCTTGCAAATACTATTCTTGGCGTTGCGCCGAAGACTGTCTCATAGGATTTAACGTCCAAAAAAAAGGCTGGTGCAGGAAGATGAATGACAAGGTAGGCATAAATGGCAAGGAGAATATTTGCGCAGAAAGCCCCGAGGATTACCTTTCTTGAACCGTCCTTTCCATAGATCTCATGGATGACGTCAACAAGGGTGAATGTGAGGGTGTAGACAAAAACAGCAGATGGAACGACAATACCGAAAAGTGACACCGGCCTACCAGCGGTAACGTTAGCGATAATCTCGCACGCAACATACAGACAAACAAAGACAAGACCCACTAACGTACTCCTTCCACTTGAAAAATATCGACACTGAACTCTGGATTGGCAATGATATTGACGTTTGTACTATAGGTATGTTCAATAAACTCTATGGAGCTTTTTTCTTCTTCATACAGGAGACTTGCGACTTCCGGCGAAAGATACACATTAATCTTTTTTCCACCTTCTTTCCTGCAAAAGGTCCTGAGCTCCCGTAAAACTTCATAACATACCGTATAACGTGATTTTATGTACCCAGAGCCTTCGCATGTAGGACATATTTCTGTAAGGAGATTCACAATATTGTGCCGCGTTCGTTTGCGCGTGATCTGCACAAGGCCAAGTTCGCTTATTGGATAGGCAAAGGTCTTTATCCTGTCTTTCTTTAATGCCTCCATAAGGGTCTGGAAGACTGTCTCCCTGGATTCCTTACGCTCCATATCAATAAAATCGACTATGATAATGCCGCCGATGTTGCGCAGCCTTATCTGATACGCTATTTCCTTGACCGCCTCCAGATTTGTCCTGAGAATGGTGTCTTCCAGATCCTTTCTGCCAAGATACCTCCCGGTATTGACATCGATCACTGTCAGGGCCTCAGTATAATCTAGAACAATGTAACCCCCTGACTTCAACCAGATCTTTTTCTGCAAAAGCTTTCCAATCTCCACTTCAATCCCGAAGACCTCGAAGATGGGGTCCCTTTCATCAAAGCAAACTACTTCGCAGCCTTGTTCGGGAAGGTAGTCTTTGAGAAATTCTCCCACCTTCTTATAAACAGATGCGTCATCAACAATGATCTTTTTCAGGTTATGAGAATGTAAATCTCTTATCACCCTGAAAATGATTCCGAGGTCCTGATGCAGGATAGAAGGGGCCCGAACAGTTTTTGACTTTTCCTGGATGCTTTCCCATATTCTTTTGAGGAAGTTGAGATCTGCCCGCAATTCTTCAGGTGTTTTACCTTCTGAAGCGGTCCTGGCTATGAGTCCGTAACCTTTGGGACATATCTCTTCTTTGAGCATGGAGGCAAGTTTCTTTCTTTCATCTTCCTGTTCAATCCTCCTGGAAACTCCAATGTGTTCAGTCCCTGGCATCAGAACCAGAAGTCTGCCGGGAAGAGTTATCTTCGAGGTCACCCGTGTGCCTTTTTGCCCGATAGGCTCGCGAGAAACCTGAACGATCAATTCCTGGCCCTCTTCGAGGACCCCCTCGATCCTTTCGTTGATGGCAATAGGGTAATCAGAATCCTCATACTCCTCGTACATCATCCTGTCGAGAATGATGTCGCCAACATAGAGAAAGGCTGATTTTTCGAGGCCGATGTCAACAAAGGCTGCATCCATGCCAGGTACAATTCGAACAACTTTTCCTTTGTAAATGTTGCCAACCATGCCATTGTCATTTTTCTTCTCAATGAAGAACTCAACAAGAACACCATTTTCCAGGAATGCTATACGCGTCTCATTAAACGTAACGTTAATTATCAGCTCTGAGGCCATGGATCCTTCTGTCCTCCACCTTTATGATTCTCTGGAAATCACCTTTTGCCCTCAACTCTTTGATACCCTTACCCTTCCAAGTGTAAAAATGCCATTTACTATTATACCCCAGTTTCCATAATTCCATATCGATACTTTTATCGGCTATGAGGAGGTATGAATAATCTTTTCCCATATTTTGAATGCTTCCTTTGATAAACTCAAGAATCTTAGTCCCCTTGGGCAATATTTTGTTTATTTCACCTATCATTTTTTCATGTATCAGGATTCCCGTGTCTGTTTCAATCTCTATCAATTCGCAAGTGCTTTCTATGCCAATCGGTAGCGCATCTGAAAGAGATATTTTTGGCATGGGATGGAATTTACCATGAGTCCTTATTGTGATTCCCAGAGATCGAAACGCACGGAGAAGAATGTTCATCATGTCAAGATGTCCGATATACCGTGCATCCCCATATTTGCCATACCGGAAGGTATACTTGATCCCCGGTATTCGTTCACAGTTGGGTCTGTCTGCGGGAACCTCGGCATGGGCAGGAGTTTGGATTGAGGACGTATCGATTTTGAGTTTTGAGTTTTGAATTTCGAATTGGGAGAGCTTAAAATCTTGAACTGGATTCTCGACAAACGCCGAACGCACAGCACTGAACGAGGAATCCCGTGTCTGACCCGACTCTGTACAACCTATGCCACACGATGCACATCCGGTGTAACAGTCCCCTGTCTTCTTGCCTGCTTCGGCAAGGATAAACTCATGGGCAAGGAAGGACTTGTCAATTCCAGTGTCAACTATATCCCAGGGAAGGGCGCTTTCTATTGGTTTTTTACCCAGGTAGTCTTCTATCGAGATCCCTTGCTGATTGAACCATTCATCGTAAAGTGCCGGCTGAAAATATTCCCGCCATGCTTCAAGCTTTACACCCTTGTGGAACAGGTATTCGAAAAGTGGCCATAGCCTGCTGTCGCCCCTTGCAACAATTGCTTCAACAAGGCTTGTTCTGGGATCCCTATATTTTACCTTCACCCTCCTGCCTTTCAGAATTTTCCTAATCATGCTAATCTTCTCTGAAAGGATCACCTCATTTTCCATGGGTAACCACTGAAAAGGTGTGTGCGGTTTTGGAATGAAAGGGGAAACTGAAAGATTGATGTTTATGCGCTCTTTTTCAAAAGGGGAAAGTATCTCCTTGATAGCCAAAAAATCTTCTTCAGTTTCCCAGGGAAAGCCGACCATAAGATACAACTTGAGTTTTCTCCAACCATATTGTTTAAGCAGGGGGAGTTGTCCGAGAAGAACGTCCACGTCTATATTTTTGTTAATCCTGCATCTCATACCTTCTGTAGCCGATTCGAGAGCAAATGTGAAGCCTGTTCGAGCAATATCACCCATAAGGCTGATCTCACGCTCCCTGATACTTCCAATTTTTAATGAGGGTAAAGAGACTGACACGCCACGATACCTCTCTTTTATGTAGGCTATGGTATCGAAGAGGGATGTATAATCACCAGAACTCAAGGAAAGAAGCGAAATCTCTTCATAACCGGTGCCTTGCATGCCCAGGTCAATAATCTCCTTCAGTTTTTCAAAGGAACGTTCCCTGTAAGGCCTGTATCCGAAACCTGCAAGACAGAACCTGCAACCATTACCACATCCTCTTGATATCTCAACATTGAACCTGTCATGGATGCTTCCCACTACTGGTATGGGAGGCCTTGTTGGATGATAGGAATCGTCAAGATCCTCGACAAATTGTCTTCTGACCGGGGTCTTTGGAAAAAGTGGAGAATAGACCCCTTCGAGCTGTGCCAAACCCCCAATAACCTTTTCATGCGGTTCCCCTTTCAGGGTTTTCAACACATGCAGGATTTCAGGGAGTTTTTTATCAGCCTCTCCAATAACGATGATGTCGAAAAACTTCTGAAATGGTGCAGGATTGAGCATGGATGGTCCTCCACCCACCACAATAGGACCTTTCTTCCTGTCCTCAGCTCTCAAGGGGATTCCTGCAAGGTCGAGCATGTTGAGAATATTGGTGATATTGAGTTCGTAGGAAAGGGAAAAACCAATCATGTCCATGGCAGAAAGTGGTGTTCTGGATTCGAGAGTTGTAAGGGGGCGACCATTCTGCCTCAGGTAAGTATCCATATCACTCCACGGCGCAAAGCAACGCTCACACCAGACACTTTGTACGCTGTTTGCGATGCCATAGAGTAGAAAAAAACCATAATAAGACATGCCGACCTCGTAGAGGTCAGGGAAGCAAAGCGCAAACCTTACAGACACCTCGTCAGGATCTTTTATAATCCGATTTGGCTCAATACCTGTGTATCGGGCAGGCCTTGTTATGAAATTAACAATATCGAGCATTTATTCAGTCTACTATATCTCAGTTAATTGTGCGAAGCTACCGGTATTAAGAAGCTGAGAGGGACGAAGGTTTACTTCAACTTCTTCTGTCTACTGTAGCTGTCCCTTCATAACGCCCTCGAGATCTTCCATGACCATGCTTTGGATTTTCTCAAGTGCTTCTTTGCTCTGGCCCTCAAACCGAAGAACAAGAATCGGTTGTGTATTTGAAGGTCTGACGAGTCCCCACCCATCATCAAGAAGAATCCTGACGCCGTCTATATCGATAATGTTGAACTTGTTTCGATAATAGTTGGTCAGTTTATTCACCACATCGAATTTAACAGTGTCAGGACAATCGATGCGTATCTCAGGGGTGGAGTAAGTTTTCGGTATATCCAACAGATAATCGGAGAGTGGGCGATCATCTTTGCCCATGATTTCGGGAATCCTGAAGGTCGAATAGATGGCATCATCAAAGCCAAAGAACTTGTCTGCAAAAAAGATGTGTCCGCTCATCTCGCCACCCAGCAAGGCTCCTGTCTCTTTCATTTTCTGTTTAATAAGAGAGTGGCCTGCCTTCCACATGACCGGAATGCCGCCATGCTTTTTCACATCATCGAAAAGATTTTTTGAGCATTTTACCTCTGAGACGAAGGTGGCTCCTCTGTGGGTTTTCAATATATCTCGCGCGAAGATAATCATGAGATAATCGCCCCAGATGATGTTGCCCTTGTCATCTACTACACCAATCCTGTCGCTGTCACCATCGTATCCGATGCCGATGTCAGCTTTTTGCTCGAGAATTGTTCTTCGCAAAGTCTCCATATTTTTCTCAACTGTAGGGTCGGGAAAATGATTGGGGAAGCGGCCATCCATTTCACAGAAGAGCTCGGTAACGTGCTGCCCCATCTCCCTGAGTATGGGGACCGCAACAACTCCACCGGTTCCGTTTCCAGCATCGACAACAATGTTGAAGCTCTTTTTCAGATTTATGTTGGATCTCAGAAAACTGTAATAATCTTTCACAATATCATTGTATTCACTGTACGCCCCTTTGCCGCGATTAAAACGTTTCTCCTCGATCAATTTTCTCAGGTACTGAATCTCGTCCCCAAAGATTGTGCTTTTTCCGAAAGCAACCTTAAAACCATTCATCGAGGGAGGATTGTGGCTCCCTGTTATCATGATACCGCCCTGTACATCAAGGGTAAAAAGAGAATAATAGAACAAGGGTGTAGGAACCAGCCCGAGATCAACAACGCTCAGTCCTCCTTCTATCATGCCCTCAACAACGAGATTTCTGAAATGCTCCGAACTGAGTCTGCAATCTCTTCCCAGGGATGCTTTCTTTTTTCCTCTTTCTGCCATATAGGCAGCAAATGCCCGCCCTATGTCTCTGACAACCGGGTCTGCCAGATCCTGCTCAACATCTCCTCTGATGTCATATTCCCTGAAAATGACCTTATTCATTGTTCTATCCTTTTTCTGGTGCTCACATCTGCCTTCACCTAGACTTTGAAAATATGTAACCCATTCTGTCTGACTTTTCTGTCTTACTTTTTAGATTTATACAATTTTAATCTTACGACAAACCTTCCCCTCCGTTCAAGGATGGGTTGGTTTATCCCCATCCTCCGATTCTTAACCTTACTCGTTATCCCGCATCCTTTTCAGTTCGATCGTGACCTCATTCATTTTATCCATGCAGGACATCTCTACTACATCTGGATTGCCCCATTCGGGAGGGAAGCCTCCTCCAAACTGAAGCATAATAACATAGGGAAAGAGATCATGATAGAAAAAACCGCACATATTGCCGGTGTTGTGGCCACTCAGTTCGACCTGATCCCCAACTTTATGGCCTGCGTTACAATGTCCTTTTACACTCCTGACAGTCCCTACAACCCGAAACCCAATTCTGTCTTCTCCCATAACTGCTCCTTTCGTTATTAGCTCACATCTATAAGCCCATGTTACGGTTCCACAAATGCGGCGCCGATAATTGCTGCATCTTCTTTCAACTTTGCCTTCACGATTCTCATATTTTTTAGGGAAGCTGCCATAGATCTTTTTTTTAATATAGGTTTCACGTCTTCTATGAGATGATGTGTTCCATAGACAACTCCCCCTCCCAACACAATGATTTCAGGGTTTAACAGGTTTACCATGCTTGCGAGGCCTGCACCGAGGTATTCAAGAACCTCATTCCATATATTTTTACATAAGCCATCTCCAATATCAGCTCCCGATTCAACGTGTCCGGCATTCAGGATCGATATGTCACCATTGATAAGTTCCCATATCTTTCCTCTGTAACCGTTCTTTATATGTTTTTTAACCCTCTCAACAATATAGGCACCACCGCAGTAAGCTTCGAAACATCCAGTGTTACAGCAGTTACAGGGATAGCCAAAGGGATTGAGAATTATATGACCGATTTCAGCGCCTGCATTCCTGAAACCCCTGAATACCTTTCCATTAATGATGATTCCTCCGCCGATTCCTGTGCCGATGAATACTCCAAGGACATGGCCAGTTCCTTTGGCTGCGCCAAAACGCCACTCTCCATAGGTTGCAGCATTTACATCATTTTCCACAAATGCATTAATGCCCAACAGTGCCTCAATATCTTCCCTTATGGGCGCATTGTGCCAACCAAGGTTGGGAGAAAAAATGATTTTTTTGAAATCCTTGTCTATCTGCCCTGCACAGGCAAGACCAATTCTTTTTAATGACTCTCTGGGGATAGTCTTTTCTGAAAGAAGGTCGAGCACCATGTCAGCTATAGCATCACGAACGACGGGGTATCTTTTTTGATGTCCCACAAAGATTTTTTTTCTGGCTACAACCTTACCAGAGTTGTCCACAATTCCAGCCACTATCTTTGTTCCGCCAATGTCAATTCCCATTCTCATGCTTGGCTCCTGGGTAAATACCCCACAGAATAAAAATGTTTGCTCACCGACCCGTGAAACTTTATCTCTTATGGGTCTGCACCTAAACCTGGAACATCTCTTTCATCTCCTGAGCGCTTTTAACTGCCCTACCATAGCGATAGCTATTCTTCAGGGATATGCAGATGACTATTTTCGATTCAGCATGTATTCTGAACCTAATTATTTTCTGGATAGACCTCGTAAATCTCATCATGTAAAGAGAAATCCCCTGTACCGACCAATACTTCGCCCATGTATACGACCATCCAACTAAACCCATTGGTGCCTGTCTGTAAGAAATAGGCTCAGGGTACGGACAAAAATGATAAATAATAGCGAAGAGCGTTAGGAAAGACCCTTTTCGTTTGACATCTCCGTACCATCTAAATAATATATGTCAACACTCAAAATCTCAAGGTAAAAAGGGGTTCCCATGGAGAAACAGTATGTTGTTGATGACATAACCGTGAAGGACACGTGGCGCCTGTTCCACATCATTTCAGAGTTTGTTGAAGGATTTGAGAATCTCTCGACTATACAGCCTGCAATAAGCATTTTTGGCAGCGCGCGATGCAAAGAAGGAGACCTCTTGTACACGAGGGCATACAATCTGTCAAAGCTTCTCGGGAAAAACGGTTTCAATATAATTACCGGTGGCGGTGGCGGCGTGATGGAAGCAGCAAATAAAGGTGCTGCAGAGGCTGGGGTGAAGTCAGTAGGTCTCAATATTGAACTTCCTTTTGAGCAGGTACCAAACAGGTATGCAAACATTACACTCCAATTTCGTTACTTTTTTGTGCGCAAGGTGATGTTTGTTAAGTACGCAATGGCATATATCGTGCTTCCTGGAGGTTTTGGAACCCTCGATGAGTGTTTCGAAGCTTTGACACTTATTCAAACAAAGAAAATCAAGCCGTTCCCAGTTATCCTTGTTGATTCATCTTACTGGAGAGGGCTTGTTGAATGGATGAAAGCTAACCTGCTTTCATATGACAAGATATCCCCGGAAGATCTTGAAACCTTCAAAGTCATAGATGAAGCAGGAGAGATTGTTCAATACTTGAAAAAATTCGTCATACTATAATTGGACCTGCGTCATTTCCTCTGCCTGCTAAACTGTCTGAGACTATCCATTTTCACTCAGGAACAGGCTGGTTATATTGCATCGTTAGCTTATCTTTGTATTTTGTCATGTCTGCCCATTTTTATGAGCCTTCCGACGTTCTTTGGCGTGATGCCTATCAGTTGCTCTGATTGACATCACTCGCACGAGCTGCTACAAGAGAAATATACGGGTAGCGAGAGGAGTCCTATGAGACAGGTCTGTATAACATCAATTATGTGTGGATTCTTTCTGTTTTGCCCGAAAGGATATGCAGCGGATTGGGTATATTTCGCTAAGGACAATGCGGGCAATTACAAGTTCTACGATCGTACATCCATCAGTTATTTGTCACAGGGCACAGTAACTGTATGGAAAAAAGATGTGTATTCACGGCAAGGCATTGCGGATTATGTAGCACAACGGGCTAAAAATAATTTGAGCACCTTCGGGTATAGCGAGCTGTCACACGTTGTGTGTAAAGAAGAATTGAACTGCAAGACAAGAGAATACAGGGTTTTAGCCTGTACCATGTATGACAAATCAGGCAGCGTCTTAGAAAAGCAGAGCGCCTCAAACGGACACCAGGCGTGGGAACCCGCTATTCCAGGATCGGAAAACGACGCGTTTGGCAAACTTATTTGCACTTTGTCCCCAAAGAAGATAAAAAAGAAGAAGTGAGAGACTAAAGATCAATACAAAAAAAGGAGTACTCAAAAACCTATTTCCTGTGGAAGTCTTTGTATAGTCCGTAATTGCGGTGTGCCCTTCTTGTCAGGCAACACTTATTTACAATGAGCCTGAAGGTTTCCGAAGAACTCCATAGCTATGCTTTTTGTCAGAAACAATTGCACAGTCTTTTCGTTGAATTCAAATCATTATGGAAAGCACGTGCTGCGAAGAAGGTCCTCCTCCAACAGCATCAAAAGAGTCATCGCCGTTGCCATGGCACATCTGAAAGGGCATGTCAATGGCCCAGCAGCCTCGTGGATATGGTATGGTTTAAGTGAAACCCCTAATAAAGGCCTCTCACGTTTTTTGCAAACCCATAGATCAGGAAAGAGAAGAGAAGGAAAACAAGAAACAAGTCATCAATTCAGCCTGTCGATTTATTTTGTTGCGAGTAATGCCCGTGCCCGTTCCAGATCACTTGGGGTATCAATCCCGAAACCTTTGTATTGAGTAACAATTACTTTAATTTTGTGCCCGTTTTCCAGGGCCCGGAGTTGTTCAAGGGATTCTGTTTCTTCGAGTGGGCTTTTTGGCATGGTCACAAATAAATCAAGAAACTGCCGGGTGAATGCGTAGATGCCAATGTGCTTATAGGATAAGCCTGGAGTCCGGAGCCCGGAGTCTGGAGTTTTTACGAATGGGATGGAGGAACGGGAGAAGTAGAGGGCAAAGTTAAAGCGGTCTAGGACAACTTTAACTGTATTTGGGTCCTTGTAATCACGTTCATCTGTTAGGGGGCAACACAGGGTTGCCATCTCTGTATTCCCCTGCTCCATGGTTGAGAAGAGTTGGTCTATGATAGAGGCCTCAACGAATGGTTCATCGCCCTGAAGGTTTATCACAATGTCCGCATCTCTACCTTTCATCGCTGCACAGACCCTGTCTGTTCCACTCGGAAGGGCAGGGTCGGTCATGATCGTCTCAGCCCCAAAGGCAAGGGCAGTATTCCTGACTTTTTCGTTATCAGTGGCAATGAGTATACTTTGTGCAAGCTTCGACCTTTGTGCTCCCTCATACACCCATTGGAGAAGAGGCTTGCCACCGACATTAATGAGCGGTTTTCCCGGTAACCGGGTAGAAGCGTAGCGGGCCGGTATAACAATAATTCTTTTCATGATGTCCGCCCGTTCAGGTATTGTTTCAGGAACGATCCAGTATGGCTTTTTGAAACCCGGCAAAGATCTTCAGGTTTGCCTTTTGCAATCACCATTCCGCCTTTTTCTCCGCCTTCTGGGCCAAGATCCACAATATAGTCAGCGCATTTTATCACATCCATATTGTGCTCTATGATTACAACGGTATTCCCTTTGTTTACCAGCTCAAAGAGCACATGAAGGAGTTTGTCGATATCGGCAAAATGAAGGCCTGTTGTAGGTTCATCAAGGATATAAAGGGTTTTACCTGTATCCCTTTTAGAGAGTTCCCTGGAGAGTTTTATTCTTTGAGCTTCTCCTCCGGACAGGGTAGTGGCTGCCTGGCCAAGTCGGATATACCCCAGGCCAACCTCGGAGAGAACCTTCAATTTATTCTTAATGAGGGGGAAGGCATCAAAAAATTCCATCGCCTGAGTTACTGTCATTTCAAGGACGTCCGCTATGCTTTTACCCTTGTATTTAACTTCCAGGGTGTCCCTGTTATACCTTCTTCCTTTACAAACATCGCACACAATATAGATATCCGGCAAAAATTGCATCTCTATTTTTACGAAGCCTTCGCCTGAACATGATTCACACCGGCCGCCCTTCACATTAAAACTGAATCTTCCCTCCTTATATCCTCGTACACGTGACTCGGGGAGTTTTGTGAAGAGCTCACGGATGTAAGTAAAGACACCTGTATAGGTTGCGGGATTTGACCGGGGTGTTCTCCCGATGGGCGACTGGTCTATGTCGATTACCCTATCCACTGCCTCGAACCCAGTTATGCCATCATTTTCACCGGCACGATCTTTGGATTTGTACAGTTTTTGTTTGAGGAGTGGATACAGGGTATCCACAATGAGGGTACTTTTTCCAGAACCGGAAACCCCTGTAATACAAGTTAAAACGCCGAGTGGAATTTCTACATTTATGCCCTTGAGGTTGTTGGCACGTGCCCCTTTGATCTTAATAAATCCTTTCGGTTTCCGACGTACTTTCGGCATCTCTATTCTGAGACGATCCGAGATATACATGCCGGTCACTGATTCATCATGCTTGCATAACTCCTCAGGGGTACCCTGAAAGACGAGCCTACCACCGTTTTCCCCGGCGCCGGGCCCCAGGTCGATCACATAGTCCGAAGAAACAATGGCATCATGGTCGTGCTCCACGACAATGACAGTGTTGTCAAGGTCTCTTAAGCGCTGGAGCGTGGCAAGAAGCCGTTGGTTGTCCCTCTGGTGGAGACCTATGGTCGGTTCGTCGAGAACATAGAGAACTCCGGTGAGACCGGAACCAATCTGTGTCGCAAGCCTTATCCTCTGTGATTCACCAGATGAGAGAGTGGCCGAATTCCGTGCAAGGGTGATATAGTCGAGGCCAACGTCGATGAGAAATTGCAAACGAACGCCGATCTCCTTCAGTATTGTTCTGGCAATCTCTTTCTCTTTATCAGTAAGCATGAGATCTTTGAAGTACTGAAGACAACGAGAGAGGGTCATCTGGGCGACCTGGTCAATATTGAGGTTGTTGATTTTTACCCAGAGCATCTCTTTCTTGAGCCTGGTGCCATTGCATGTGGGACACGGAATAAGGTTGATAAAGCGTTCAAATTTCTCTTTTTCCCATGGAGGAGCATTTTCCCAGTCTTCTTGGAGTTCTCTGATTACTCCGGGAAAGCTTTTCTTGACGAAGTCCCTCCTGGAGCCTCTGTTGTAGTGAAAGGTAATTTCTTCTCCATTGGACCCGTGAAGAATAGCATCTTGAACATACTTGGGGAGATCTTTGAAAGGTTTTCGGATATCAATATTGTAATGATTTACAATAGCCTCAAGAAAGGGCATGAAATGAACTGGGCTTTTCTCGCTCCACGGGAGAACAGCACCCTCTCGAAGGGATAGGTCCTGATTGGGAATGATCAACACAGGATCAAAATATTCCTTTACGCCGAGGCCATAACATGCGGGACATGCTCCGTAAGGATTATTGAAAGAAAACATTCTTGGGGTGATTTCCGGATAGCTGATTCCGCAGTCAGGGCAAGCAAACATTTCGCTAAACACCATGGTTTCCTTTTCTGATTCCACCTTGACGATGCCATTTGCCTTTTGAAGAGCCAGTTCCACCGCCTCAAAAAGCCTGCGCTCAATCCCATCTCTGATGGTTATCCTGTCAATGACAACATCAATTTCGTGCTTCTTGTTCTTATCGAGGACGATCTCCTCGGCCAGATCGACTATGGTGCCGTTCAGCTTGATTTTTGTAAAACCCTGCTTCCTGAGGTCATCAATCTCCTTTCGGTACTCTCCTTTTCTTCCCCGTATGATGGGTGCAAGGATCGAAAGTTTGGCGCCAGTACCTGCAGCCAGAATTGTATCAACTATCTGCGGGGCATGCTGGCTGGTTATTTCTTTGCCGCAACCATAGCAATAAACATGACCGATACGAGCGAAAAGAAGCCGCAGATAATCATAAATCTCTGTAACAGTGCCGACTGTGCTTCGAGGGTTCTTGCTGATCGCCTTTTGCTCGATGCTGATGGCAGGTGAGAGGCCTTCTATATAATCAACATCAGGCTTTTCCATGAGTTCCAGGAACTGCCGGGCGTATGACGAAAGAGATTCCACGTATCGTCTCTGTCCTTCAGCATATATTGTATCGAAGGCGAGGGTTGATTTTCCAGAGCCACTCGGTCCGGTAACGACAATCATCTTATTCCTAGGAAGTTCAACGTCAATATTTTTGAGGTTATGTTGTCTTGCGCCTTTGACAAAAATCTTATCCATTATATTCCCATATTTGAATCTTGCCTGCCCTGTTAAGAATAGTAAGTTGATTATTCTGGGTTCGGCAGATTTGCGTTACTTTTTTAATGAAATATATTGCTCTGAACTCAGAACCGAATCAGTCAGAGCTGCTTAACATGATATATTTTATCAGAGTGAGCACCCTAATTCAAATAACGCAAGAACTTGCGATAGGCTATGGTGGACAAGGAAAATCAGGAGCGAAAGAAAAAAGAAAAAAGTGTAACTGAGAAAAAACTTATATAGCCTTTTGCAAGCTTAACGGTCTCCTGTTTTTTTATTGATTTATTGTATTATCCACTGTACATTTACAATATCGGTAAACCCTCATGCACATTTTTGTTAACGTGCCATACAGGATGGTGGAAAAGAACCTGGAGCGGGCATCGAGTCTTTCCATTGGCCTTGAGATCTATATCGACAACCATCTCATCGAGGAAATCGATACTGGTCATGTGAAGGAATTGGGTAAAAAGCTAAGAGATTTTAATATCCCGTGTACAGTGCACGCCCCCTTCATGGATTTAAGCCCGGGAGGTTATGACAGGTTAGTGCGGAGAATCACACGGGAAAAACTGAAGAAAACCATAGAAATAGGGAATATCCTAGAGGCCAAGGCATGTGTTTGTCACCCGGGGTATGACAAATGGCGATTTGACGGAAATGAGCAACTATGGCTTGACGGAAGCATTGAGACGTGGTCAGAGGTACTCGATGCGGCAAATAGAGATCTTCTCGTCATTATAGAAAATATTTTTGAGGAGACACCTGAGACTTTAATTGCCCTTTTTGACTATTTTAGGGAAAAGAACCTATGGTTCTGTTTTGACTCCGGTCATTTCAATCTTTTTTCAAAGACTCCCCTTGATGATTGGCTGATACCCCTTAAAGAAAAGATTAAAGAGATGCACCTTCACGACAACAATCGTACCTTTGATGACCATCTACCGATAGGCTCGGGGTCTTTTCCTTTTCGTGAACTGAAAGCCTTTCTGGAACAGATTAGAATGAAAGAGATAATTTTCACAGTTGAGCCTCATTCAGAGGCCACTGTTGTTGAAAGCATAAAACGTTTGAAGGAGTTTTTGTCATAATGGCCCACAGAATAGAAATCGCATACAAGGCAGGTGCCCGGGATGTTCCGGGAGAAAAGTTGAAAAAAAGAATCAAGAGAGATATGGGACTTGATGTGAATGCAAAGGTCGTTGCGGTTTATACTATAGACTCAGACCTAGACAAGGACATCCTCCAAATCCTGAGAGACGATGCTTTTGTAGACCCGGTCATCCAGGAAGGATATTTGGATAAGCCTGTTCCCATGACAGGCGATTGGGCCATTGAAGTAGGATTCAAGCCCGGTGTTACGGATAACGTGGGCAGAACTGCAAAAGAGGTTATCGAATCTTTATCAGGGAGACGTTTCGAGGAAGAGGAAGGTGTTTACACCTCCCATATCTATTTCTTGTCTGGGAAGCTTACTGAGTCCGATATAATTGCAATAGCAGAAGGCATGCTCGCCAATACCCTTATCAATCGCTATGTCTATAAGAGTGCGGCCCAGTATAAGAGCAATGGTGGTATGATGGTTTTTGTGCCCAGGGTCAGCATCGGACACGAGGCAACAGTAGAAATATTTCCCATAACAACAGGCCTAGAAGAGATGATGAGGATTAACAGAGAAAGGACGTGGGCTCTCTCTGTAGACGAACTTAAGGAGATACAGAAATATTTCCTAAAGAAAAGCGTTATTGATTCCCGCAAGAAGGCAGGCCTGACGGAATCGCCCACTGACGTGGAAATGGAGGCCATTGCCCAGACCTGGTCTGAACACTGCAAGCATAAGATCTTTAATGCAGTCATCGAATACGAGGCCGATGGAAAGAAAGAAGTCATTGAGAGCCTTTTTCGAACCTACATTACGGGTTCCACAGATGCTATACGGCGCAAGAAAGGCAGAAAGGACTTCTGTCTTTCTGTGTTCAAAGATAACGCCGGCATCATCAGGTTCAACAAGAGATATAATCTGGCCTTCAAGGTTGAGACCCATAACACCCCCTCTGCCCTTGATCCATACGGAGGTGCACTCACAGGTATCGTCGGTGTAAACAGGGATCCTTTTGGCACGGGTATGGGAGCGAAGCTTATTTTTAATACCAATGTTTTTTGTTTTGCTCCACCTGATTATAAAGGGACTATTCCACCTCGTTTACTCCACCCGAAAAGAGTCCTTGAAGGTGTGCGGGAGGGGGTTGAACATGGGGGCAACAAGAGCGGTATCCCCACGGTTAATGGCTCCCTTGTTTTTGATGAAAACTACCTGGGTAAACCCCTGGTATTTTGTGGTACATGCGGGATCATGCCGAGGGAGATACTTGGTAAGCCCAGCCACGAAAAAAAGGCTCTGAAGGGCGATGCAATAGTTATGGTAGGGGGTAAGATAGGGAAGGATGGAATCCATGGTGCGACCTTTTCATCAGAAGAACTCTCAGAGGCTTCTCCGACAAGCGCAGTTCAGATTGGCGATCCCATAACTCAGAAAAGGATGACGGATTTTCTTCTTATCGCGCGGGACCGAGGTCTTTACAGCTCTATCACGGACAACGGGGCAGGAGGACTCTCGTCCTCTGTTGGGGAAATGGCAGAGGATACAAACGGATGCATTCTCCATATAGATAGGGCTCCTCTAAAATACCACGGCCTTGCCCCATGGGAGATACTTCTGTCAGAGGCACAGGAAAGGATGAATGTCTCAGTGAGCCCTGAACATCTGGAAGAGTTTATGGAACTCTCGGAGAAGATGAATGTCACTTCTACCATTTTGGGAGAGTTTACTGACTCTGGAAAGTTTCATGTTCTCTATCAGGGGAAGACAGTGGCATACCTTGATATGGATTTTCTTCATGATGGACTCCCTAAGATGAAGCTGAAAGCAAAGTGGGAGCGAAAAATCAGGGATGAAAAGCCTTTTGAAGAGCCTGTGAGTTACGGTGAAGCCTTGATGAAGGTTTTGGGACGGTGGAATGTCTGCAGCAAGGAGTGCGTCGTGCGTCAGTATGATCACGAGGTGCAGGGTGGAAGTGTTGTCAAACCTCTCACCGGTTCACAGAATAACGGCCCGAGTAATGCAGGTGTGGTAAGACCAGATTTGAACGGAGATGAGGGAGTCGTAATCAGCCACGGGATATGTCCGAAATACAGCGCCTTTGACACATATCACATGATGTCCTGTGCTATCGATGAAGCGATAAGGAACAATATAGCTACTGGTGGCTCCCTGGACAGAATGGCGCTTCTCGATAATTTCTGCTGGTCTGACCCTGTTTTTTCTGAGAGAAACCCGGAAGGGCCATATAAACTTGCACAGCTGGTTCGGGCAAACAAGGCCCTCTTCGACTGTACGACATTTTTCGGCACACCGTGTATATCAGGGAAAGACAGCATGAAAAACGACTACATATTTAATAATATAAAAATATCTGTCCCCCAGACTGTGCTCATATCTGCTTTATCTGTCATCAATGATGTCAGTCGAGTTGTGACCATGGACTTCAAAGAGGATGGTGACATTATCATTGTTGTGGGAAAAACATATCCTGAAATGGGTGGATCTGAGTATTTCGCACATAATGGTCTCGTGGGAAATATCCCGCCAAAGGTGAGAATGACCCTGGCAAAACGAACGTACAAGACAATTGAAAAGGCAATACGTCAAAATCTTCTGAGGTCGTGCCATGATGCATCCGATGGGGGACTGGGTTGTGCATTGGCAGAAAGTGCATTTGCTGGAGATGTTGGCGTTGAAATAGATCTGACTGCTGTACCAGCATCTGCTATTTTCAGGGATGATTTTCTACTTTTCTCAGAATCACAGAGTAGATTTGTCGTATCCATAAGGAGAAAAGATCTACACACTTTCGCAGAACTCTTCCGATCAATTCCGTTTGGAGTTCTCGGAGAAACAAGAAAGGATAAACGATTCATATTAAAGGGATTGCAGGGAAAGACGATAATCGATCTTCCGGTGGACAATCTTCTTCACGCATGGCAGGAGCCTTTCAAAGAGCATTTCAGCGGGTAGGTAGTCCACATAAGCTTGCAATAGAAAACCTTAACCTGTGGCTGGGAACTTGCGAGGGATAGAGCCTTTTTTCTATTCATAGGTGCCAGTTGCCTCATAATTAATTCCTGCCGAAGGAATATCAAAGGTTGGTAACTTTGCACCATCATAATTTCATTCTTCTGGTAGTGTAGTTTTCCATCACTTCATCTGCACCGCTTTCTGAATCACTTGATGCACTTTAACAGGATAGTTACATACTTATGGTGATATCTCGTCGTAGTGCAGAACTCATCAAGAATAATCTTCTTCTCAGAGCGGGAGACACGTTTATGCTGTTTGCTGACAGTCACCGTGTATCCTTTCTTTGATCTGTGACTCTTGAAGAACCGCCTTATGAAAGCCAGACGTTCAGCAATAACTCATTATGAGTCGACGAGCCCTTTTCTTTAGGACTTGAGTAAGATTTAATATGGGGCAATTCGAGGTTGCGAAAACTTGACGAAAACAGTTGACAATTTGGTAATAATACATAAAATATCCTACACTGTTGTTGTTGGCACTTGACAATGACAAATCTATCGCTAAGGAGTTTATAATGTTCCAGGTATCCCAGAAGGCAGTAGAGGTTATTAAAGAGTACCTTAAAGACGCCAAGGATCCTCAATCCATTAGGATCATGATGTCGGAAGGCGGGTGAGCAGGGCCCTCACTGGGCATGGCTCTGGATGAGCCGAAAGAGAATGACGAGGTTTTTAACGAAGGCGGCTTAACATTTCTTGTTAATAAAGATCTTCTCAATTCAGTGAAGCCAATCAATGTTGAGTTCATAGAGACAAGTAACGGTAGTGGTTTTTCAGTAACATCAGCCCTGAGCAGTAAGGGAAAAACCGATAACTGCTGTGGTACTTGCAGCTGCTAAGAAGTGGTTTTTTCAAGGTTGAGGCCAATCTAACCCAACAGCCTCAACCTTTTTTTATCTTTACCTCCTTCACTATCAAGCCTGATTTTTCATATAACACAGATATCCTGTGCCCTATCCTATTTTGGCTATATCAACTGAGAACACTCAATTGCTATGGATATAACCTCTCCGAACTCAGAATGACATGGAACATGGACGCAAAGATGTGGATGTTATGATTTCTCCCCTTTGATTACTGAAAAAGGTAGGGGACAGTTAGGGGCTTGTCGGTAATGATCCGGACATGCTTGTTTAACCTGTTCTCCAGCGGGCATTGACCTGCGTCTTCAGGAAGTCTGGCGTTTCCTCCCCTGATGATATTCAGCCGGGAAAAACCTTAGAATTATTGTGTGTAACCCATCTGCCCTTGAAGGAGCCTGGATAATCGACTGATTGACCCATATTCAGAATAATACTCCACACAAAATTTATATATAAAATTGGGATTCAGATTATTTAATGAATGGCGTGACTCATACTTTGAAAAAGAAATCAGATCTCACCGTATGGTCCGTCTGGTACTTAGCCGTTAAAGTTATTTGTTCTGATTATTCAGGAATTTTTTGTAAATCTGATAATGGGTCGTTTCTTCAAAGCTGATTTCCCGAAGAGGGGAGTAATCAAAGCTATGGATAGTGGAATCCTTTGCACCAAGCAGGATAGGAGGGGTGATAAGTGAGCACAATAATGAACCGAACATGACCTTGTTGTGTCATTGTTTTCAAAAGGTTATGGAACTGAAGTCGAGAGTTTGGTGAGACGAGGGATCATTCGTGGTGGGTATTTGTAAAATAGTCAAAAACCGCTGAACTGAAAAACGATCCCGGCACAACTCCATCTGTCTATTCCACATCAATATATCTATAAAGAGTACGCTTATACTGGTTGAAGTTTAACAGGCCACCTTCATCATGCTCCCGGATATGAATGGTGCAACGATGGGAAATGGTTCTCAATAAGGTTGATTTTCCAGTATCATATCTCTCTACAAAAAACGTAATTGCATGACCGAATGGGACTATCTTTCTTGTGTTCAGATTGAGGAGGCAGAATTACTGCATATGAAAGGTTGAAAACAATAATCGCATGATTTTCCTTGACTTCCTGCATCACATTTTGCAAAATACAAAATCCAATCATAAGTAACAACAGGAGCTGGTATTATGGAAATGGTATCCTTTGTCCTTGTGACACGCTGCGATATCCTTTCCAAATTCTTTTTATACGGGTTCACATGAATATATCGAACAGGAATTATTTCAAATATCTTAAGGTTTGAAAGAACTATAACACAATAATAAGGAGAGCATTATGAAGATACTTATTGCAGATGCACTATCGGATAAAGCCCTGGACATCTTAACTTCGGCGAACCTCTCTGTAGACGTGAGGACTGGGCTCAAAGCAGAAGAGCTCCAGAATGTGATCGGAGAATATGACGGAGTTATTGTGAGGAGTGCTACCAAAATAACAAAAGATATTATCGCAAAAGGCGACAAGCTCAAGGTGATTGGGAGAGCAGGCATAGGCGTGGATAACGTGGATGTTCAGACAGCGACGGAGAAGGGTATTGTGGTGATGAATACCCCCCAAGGTAATGCGCTCGCTGCGGCCGAGCATTCCATTGGCCTAATGTTTGCCGCTGCACGCAAGATCGCAATAGCTGACAGGACTATGAAGCAGGGAAAATGGGAAAAAAAGGCCCTCATGGGTACAGAGATCTACGGGAAGACCCTGGGGGTCATTGGCATTGGTAATATTGGCATCATTGTTGCGGAGAAGGCACTGGCTCTGGGAATGAAGGTTTTGGCATATGATATTTTTGTTGCCAAGGAATTTGCAGAAAGTAAAGGGATAGAACTTGTAGACCTCGATACGCTCCTAAGGGAGAGTGATTTTATTGCCATCCATGTTCCTCTGGTGAAAGAGACGCGATCCCTTATTAACAAAGAAACCATAGGAAAGATGAAGAAAAGCGCTATTATTATTAATGTTGCACGTGGACCCATTGTCAATGAAAAGGACCTCTATGAAGCTATCCAGGAAGGCCGTATAGCAGGTGCTGCTTTGGACGTATTTGATGAGGAGCCTCCTCCAAAAGACAATCCTATTGTGTGTTCGGACAGGGTGGTATGCACGCCTCACCTTGGAGCATCAACAGCAGAGGCACAGGATAAGGTAGCCATTGATATTGCAAACCAGATTGTGGACTTCTTCAAGAATGGGGTTATCAAGAACAGTGTCAATGCGCCATCGGTCTCCTTTGATGTTGCTAAGAAGATTGCCCCTTATCTGAAGCTTGCTGAAAACCTTGGAGCCATTGTTTCTGCAATCACAGATTTCCCGATCAAGCAAATCCAAATCCAGTATATGGGTGACATTGCGGATATGGATACGAAAATCCTTACCCAGGGTATTATCAAGAGCATACTTTCAAATCAGATCCAGGGGGTCAATTATGTGAATGCGCCTTCTATTGCGAAAAGTCGTGATGTTAAGATTGTGGAGTCGAAGATGGGAGAGCACGAGGATTTCACATGCCTTCTTGCCATCATGGTTAAAGGTGACGGCAAAGAAAACATTGCCTATGGTACGCTCCTTGGTAAAAAGGAACCCCGGTTAATCAGGGTTAACAAAATATACCTTGAGGCAGAGCTGACAGGGCAAATGGTCTTTATGTATACTAATGATAAACCAGGAGTTATTGCCAGCATTGGCAGTATATTTGCCAAACATAACATCAATATAGGGGGTATGCATTTCGGAAGGGAGAACGTTGGCGGTCTTGCAATAACACTCCTGGATGTAGATATTAAGGTGGAAGACAGCGTTGTCCGAGAGCTTACATCTTTGCAGAATGTGCTCAGTGTTAAGATGATTAACCTTGCGTAATTGCGTATCAACATTTTTCTTGACAATGCTGGAAGCTGTTTCTATACTTATTTCCTATTTGTGGTACAGTGGGGGAGTTTACTCTATTGCCACATGAAATTTATGTAGGGGGAATGGGGGAGTAGAGAGGCTTTTCAGATGTTCTAACGCTGGCGTGGCAAGGGCAAGATTGTTCGTCTTCAGCTGGTCAGGGTTGCAATGGGTGATCCTGAGAGAACATCGGTGGGTGAGGAGGGCGCCTGATTTGGTTACCTCGTAGCAAATAGTACCATTGACAGCATTTATGCCGTTAGTGAATCATTGATGCGAAGGCCATGGGTTCCTTACAGACCCCATGGCCTTTTGGTTTAGTTCAACAGTGCGTTGTTATCCCAGGTAAGTCAATTTTAAAACATTGCTGGTAATTAGTTATGGATGAAAGGGTTTGAGAAAAAGGGGATTCTATGAACAAAAAAATATTTTTAAATGAGACAGATATCCCGAGAGAGTGGTACAACATTCAGGCTGATCTGCCAACCCCGGTACCACCACCGCTTCATCCTGGAACTGGCCAGCCAATTACGCCTGATATGCTCGCACCTATATTCCCAATGAATCTAATCGAGCAGGAAATTAGCCAGGAAAGGTGGATCAAGATACCCCATGAGGTGTTAGAGAAGCTTTACATGTGGAGACCATCGCCTCTTTATCGGGCCACCAATCTGGAGAAATTCCTTGATACACCAGCACGTATCTATTATAAGAACGAAGGTGTGAGTCCTCCAGGCAGTCACAAGCCGAACACTGCTATTCCCCAGGTTTACTACAACAAAATATTCGGAATAAAACGCATCAGCACTGAAACGGGTGCCGGTCAGTGGGGGAGCGCCCTGTCATTTGCCTGCAACCAGTTTGACCTTGAGGCAAAGGTATATATGGTGAGGGTCAGTTACAACCAAAAACCATACAGAAGAGTAATGATGGAAACCTGGGGTGCGAAGTGTGTACCGAGCCCGAGTCCGGAAACAAGTGCCGGAAAAAAATTCTTTGAGGAAAATCCTGAGCACCCTGGAAGCCTCGGGATCGCCATAAGTGAAGCTGTTGAGGATGCAGTGACCTCTAAAGATACACGATATGCGCTGGGGAGTGTTCTCAATCACGTACTGATGCACCAGACAATCATTGGCCTCGAGGCACAAAAACAGATGGCAATGATTAACAAGTATCCAAATGTCATAATAGGCTGTTGTGGTGGGGGCAGTAACTTTCCCGGGCTTTCATTTCCTTATGTAAGAGATAAGATTTATGGAAGGGATTTGCAGGTGATAGCCTGCGAGCCTACTTCGTGCCCAACTATGACAAAAGGACCCTATGTCTATGATTTTGGCGATACTGCGAAGACTACGCCTCTTCTCCCTATGCACTCTCTCGGTTCCGGGTTTATTCCCGCCGGCATTCATGCCGGCGGTTTGAGATACCACGGTATGGCACCGCTTGTGAGCAGGTGTATCACTGATGGCCTCATAGAGGCAAGGGCGTTTAACCAACTTGAGACATTTGCTGCAGGTCTGACTTGGGCAAGGACAGAAGGATTTATTCCTGCACCTGAAACGAACCACGCTATTGCATCTGTAATCGAAGAGGCAAAGAGGGCAAAGGAGGAGGGTAAGGAAAAGGTAATTCTCTTTAATTGGAGTGGACACGGGATCATCGACCTTGCAGCATATGATGCCTATCTTGCCGGTAAGTTGACAGACTATGAGATGCCTTCTGAGGAGATAGAGCGCCTTGTGTGTGACCTGAAGAGGTGTTAAAAAACAAGGTGAAAGGTTTAAAGCTAAAGGTTCAAGGTTAAAGACATGAGCACTTTAAATCTTCGGAGGCTGGAAATGAACCTCAAAACTTGTGGCCTCCCAAGCAAAATGATGATCTTAATAAGGAGAACTTAATCTGCAAGGAGCGATATGGAAATTTATTGTCTTCAACTTGGTATGTTGACGAAGTTTGACTACTGTGTTTCTATGAATGAAGGGTTGCCATGTAGGAATCTGATCGGCTGTTGGAGGGATAGGACCGATGTCGTGGCATTCCTCAATAAAACCCTGACCGAAGATGAACTGCGAAAAACTTTTTCAGGGCTTCCGAAGTCAAAAATAGATCGCATCGTTGATATAATCAAGTCTCTGAAAAAGGAGGATTAGATGCAGCTTTCAGGGAGAGTAAGAAATGTGAGGCCATCAGGGGTAAGAAAAATCTTTGATCTGGCAGCCAAGGTTAAAAATCCAGTTAACCTCAGCATAGGGGAGCCTGATTTTGATATTCCTGATGAAATAAAAGAGGAGGGAATCAAGTGGATAAGGGCAGGATTCAATAAGTATACACCCTCTGGTGGCATTCCGGAATTAAGAGAGAAGGTATTTTGCTATCTTAAAGGGAAAGGGATAATCTGTGATGATGTTATTATTACCGCTGGAGCGACAGGGGGGCTACTCCTCTCTTTCCTGGTAACCTTAGATCCGGGTGATGAAGTGATAATTCCTGATCCTTACTTTGTTTTGTATGAATATCAGCTTATTTTGCTTGGCGCAAGACCTGTATATGTTGATACATATCCTGATTTCAGTCTTAAGGAAGAAAAACTGAGGAAGGCATTAACGAATAAAACAAAGGCTATACTGATCAATAGCCCAAACAACCCGACAGGCAGGGTATATTCGAGGCAAGAACTTGAAATGGTTGTAGCTGTTGCCCGGGAGAGAAATCTTCTCATTTTTTCTGATGATATTTATGACAGATTTATCTTTGAGGATAGTTTACGAAATAATTATCTTGGACAGCTTTATGAAAACACACTCACTATTGGTGGCTTCTCTAAAACATGGGCAATGACCGGCTGGAGAGTAGGTTTTGTTGCTGGTTCGAAGGAGATAATTCAGACCATGATAACCAATCAACAATACGTTTTCAGCAGTGTCAATTCGATAGCCCAGAAGGCTGCATTATTTGCCCTTGACTGCAATACTGATGAATTGATTTCCTCGTATAAAAGGCGGAGAGACTTAATATATGAGGGGTTGAAGGACAAATACGAGGTTGTTCAACCAAAAGGTGCCTATTATATCTTTCCGAGAGTTCCTGGTGACGATGGTGACGCTTTTGTGGAAAGAGCACTGGAAAATAACCTTTTTGTCATACCTGGCAGTGTATTCTCTGCACGGAAATCAAATATTCGCATTTCTTTTGCATCTAACGAGGAAAATGTTTTAAAAGGTATTGAGATACTAAGAAGCATGGCATAAGCTCAAATAAGGGCTGATTTATTGTCTGGTTGAAACAAAAAGCACTTGCCGCACTCTCCTGATGGGTGTAATATTTTGTCTCAAGTCATCCGTAATTCGTTATTTACCATACGGTTGTGTGGAGGAGAGTGAATGAAAGAAGATGAACCAGGTATCCTCGAGTTGCTGATCAGGCACGAGTTAGCGATTAAACAACTTTACGAAAGATATGGGGTGGCTTTTACGGAACATAAAGACTTCTGGCAGCGTCTCGCAGAGGATGAACAGAGACATACAGATGTGCTTGGAACTCTCAGGCCTGAGCCAAGCATTAATAGGACGTTGTTGCAGGAAAGCCAGATTAAACCTCAGGCGATCAAGTTGTCGATCGGGTATGTAG